>Ga0182014_10000393_pt1 | contig 57205 bp, 38 predicted proteins | sample 612S2DmetaG_FD_120489 | JGI IMG/M metagenome (GOLD analysis project Ga0182014, IMG submission 120489) | Permafrost microbial communities from Stordalen Mire, Sweden - 612S2D metaG | ecosystem: Environmental > Terrestrial > Soil > Wetlands > Permafrost | place: Sweden: Stordalen | collected... | reverse complement strand
GAACGGTTAGGAATGGTCGCATTACGACGTATGGGTTTCCGAGCGATTGATGGCTCGATCATCGAGCGGGATACCGCGGCTGTTTGGGTTGGCAGCAACGGTTTTACCGGGCCAGATACGGTCGTGGTCGCCGAGCGAAACGATATGGAAGTGATCGGGGCGCATACGATTGAAGGCTTGGGTCTTGCAGCCGATCCCGTGCAGAAAAAACTCGTTCCGACGGTTGGATTAGCGTTGACCGCGAGCCGTTCGAGAATTTTGAACTGCTGGCGGTTTCAGGTATCGCTGGGCCGAAAATCCTAGACTCGGCGAAATTTAGATCAGGTACTGAAAGGCAACATGGCAAAGAAGGTCACAGGTTCAGTAAAGTTGCAGATCGCTGCGGGCAAAGCGACGCCGGCGCCTCCGGTCGGACCGGCGCTCGGCCAGGCGCAAGTTAACATCATGGAGTTTTGCAAGCAGTTCAACGCTCGCACCAGCCAGAAGGAACTCGAAGGCTTGATTGTTCCGGTCGTGATCACGGTTTACAGCGACCGCTCGTTCACCTTTATTACGAAGACGCCGCCGGCGTCGGTACTGTTGAAGCGCGCCGCGGGCATCGCCAAGGGTTCGGGCGTTCCGAATAAAGATAAGGTCGGTAAAGTGACGGCCAAGCAGGTTGAGGAAATCGCCAAGCAGAAGATGCCCGATCTGAACGCGGCCTCGGTGGATGCGGCGGTCAAGAGCGTGCGCGGTACGGCGCGGTCGATGGGGATTGAAGTAGTAGGGTAAGATCGTTGTCAGTCATTGGTCGATAGTCGCTCGGAAGGGCCTGCTAGCGACCAACGACAAGCGACCAACGACGTTGGTTATTGTCAACAGCACCACGGCTCATCAGATGAGCGATGCGCGGTGGGAGACGAGGTGAAAATGAAGAAGTCAGGGAAGAATATTGAGAAGGCGCGCAAGGCAGTTGAGGCGCGTTCTTATACGCTGCAGGAAGCGGTTCCACTTCTGCAGAAAGTGAAATACGCAAAATTCGACGAGACGGTTGAGGTAACAATGCGTCTCGGAGTCGATCCCAAGCACGCGGATCAAATGGTGCGCGGCACGGTCGTGCTGCCGCATGGTCTGGGCAAGTCGAAGAAGGTTCTGGTCATTGCCACGGGCGAAAAGGTGCGTGAGGCGGAAGCTGCCGGAGCCGACTTTGTCGGTGGCGAAGACATGGTCGAGAAGATCACGAAAGAAAACTGGACCGACTTCGACGCACTGATCGCCACGCCCGACATGATGAAATCCGTCGGCCGGTTGGGCAAAGTGCTCGGCCCCAAAGGCTTGATGCCGAATCCCAAGACGGGCACGGTGACCATGGACGTGGCGCGCGCGGTGCAGGAAGTGAAGGCCGGCAAGGTCGAATTCCGCACCGATAAGACCGCGCTCGTGCATTGCCCGGTGGGCAAGATTTCGTTCACGCCCGACAAGCTGATTGATAACGCGACGACGCTGATTTCGAGCGTGATCAAGGCCAAGCCCGCGGTTGCGAAGGGCAAGTACATCAAGGGTTGCTACTTGAGTTCGTCGATGGGGCCCGGCATTCCGCTGGATACGACTCCGATCGAGACGGCGGCGAAGGCATAGTTAGTGTGGCGCGGGCACTTCTGTCCGCGCAGGGCGGGCAAGAATGCCCGCCCCACACGAGCGTACAAAATTCTGAAAGGGTTCGAATATGGCGGTTACCAGAGCAAAGAAAGTCGAGCAGGTTGAAAAACTCAGCGGCGATTTGAAGAACGTTTCGAGCGTGATCGTCGCCACCTACAGCAAGCTGACCGTGGCGCAGGATTTCGAGCTGCGCAAGCTGCTACGCTCCTCGGGCGCAAAGTATCGCGTGGTCAAGAACACGCTGGCCGAGCGCGCGGCCAAGGATACCAAGATCGCCGAGGCGCTGAAGAATCTCGAAGGTGTCACTTCGATCGCGTACACCGAAGGCGATCCCGTTGCCTTGGCCAAGGCGCTTGCGAAGTACGCCAAGGACAACCCGGAGTTCACGTTCAAAGCGGGCGTGGTCGAAGGCCGCGTGATCTCGATCAAAGAGATCGAGTCGCTGGCTACCATGCCGTCGAAGGAAGAGCTTTACGCGAAGCTTCTGTTCATGCTGAACGCGCCTGCGCAGCGTCTGGCTACAGCCATTGGCGCCGTGGGACGCAACCTGGCGGTCGTCGTCAACCAGGGCGTGCAGGAGAAGAAGTTTAAGGAAGCGTAGTTCGTGTAGCGCGGACAAAGTGCCCGCGCCATGGAGTCTAGATGAGTTGGCTCGAATTCTTCCTCCGAGTGTTTGGAGGAGTGGCTGTTCTGACCCTCTTCTTGGTAAGTCGAGGGATCTGGAACAACTGGAAGAATCGGCGGGCCAAATAGATTTCGAAATACTGCACGTGTAAGAATGACCGTGCTAATCAAGTTCCGGCCGGTGCGAATCGGCCGAAAAAGATTTGGTTATCTCGAAGCGGGGGTTGCGCGGCTGAGACTTGGCGTTGTCTGGCGCCGAGAAGTAGGCCTGGTCGCACTGGAAACCCGGCGACGCGATAGCGAAATCGCAAATCACCGAAGTAGAGGCGCGGCTCGCCGCGTCTCGAGGAACTGGAGAACACAATGGCGGATCTGCAGCAGTTGGAAGAGTCAATCGTAGGCTTGTCGCTGCTCGAAGCGGCGGAACTGGTGAAGAAACTGGAATCGCGTCTCGGCGTGTCGGCAGCGGCGGCAGCCCCGGTTATGGTTGCCGGCGGCGGCGCGGCGGCGGGCGCAGCGGCTCCGGCGGAAGAGAAGACCGAATTCACCGTCGTCCTTAAAGAGGTTGGCGCCAATAAGATCAATGTGATCAAGGCGGTACGCGAGGTCACGAGTCTTGGCCTGAAAGAAGCCAAGGACCTGGTCGACGGCGCTCCCAAGCCGATCAAAGAGGGCGTTTCCAAGGACGAAGCCGAGACCATCAAGAAGAAGTTCACCGAGGCAGGAGCAACGGTCGAAGTGAAATAAGCTCGCTGGCGCGGGTGGATTAGGGCGGTTTTGGATCGGGATTAAACCGTTTGAACCACCCCGCCTTGCAATTTTTCGACCGAACACTGGATGAATCCTCCGGCGGTGTGTTAACATCTTATAAATAACCCGCTTACCCTGGCTTCATCTGAGGCGACAGCGATCCGTGTCCTCCGAAATAGACCCAGGGTGCGGAACCAGGATCGCTGGATAGAAGTATTGGCAGCCGGTCCCGCGGGCGGCGGGACGGAACAGGCCTTTGAACTGGCGCGGAACTTTACAAGTTATGTGAGATTAAGCGTCGCACGCGGCGCCTGCGGACAGTCATGTCCCCGCAGGTGCTCGCGTTTTTTTGCCGCGCACACCGCCCACTAGTAGTACCCGGTCATTAGTTTGTGCCCGTCTTTTTCGGGCCACATTCCGCGCTGTATTTGCAGCCCCCAGGCTGCCTGAAAGCAGGAGCTTCTTAGAATGGCAAAGCATAATATCCACCGCAAGCGTTTTGATTTTTCCAAAATTCCAGCGACCATCAAGATTCCGAACCTGATCGAGGTTCAAAAGCGTTCCTACGAACGCTTTCTGCAGATGGATAAGCTGCCGAGCGAGCGCGAAGACGGCGGCCTGCAAGCGGTGTTTCAGTCGGTGTTTCCCATTACCGACTTCCGCAACGTCTCGCAACTCGAGTTCGTCGACTACGCGATCGGCAACTGGGAATGCAAGTGCGGACACCTGAAAGGCCTGCACCACCTCCGCACCACTTGCAAAAACTGCGGATCGACGGTGATTACCGACCCGTTCCATCCCGGCGAGGTGCTCTGCCACAAGTGCGGCACCTACAATGCGAATACTCCAGACTTCTGCAACAAGTGCGGCGATCCGGTTGGCTTGCAGCTGAAATACGACGTGGCCGAATGCGAAGAGCGCGGCATGACCTATTCCGCTCCCCTCAAGGTCACCATGCGCCTCACCATCTGGGATAAGGATGCGGAGACCGGCACCCGTTCCATCCGCGACATCAAAGAGCAGGAAGTTTTCTTCGGCGATGTTCCGCTGATGACGCAAAACGGCACCTTCATCATCAACGGCACCGAGCGCGTTATCGTCAGCCAGTTGCACCGCTCGCCGGGCGTGTTTTTTGAGACGGCGAACAACCGCACGTACTTTCTGGGCAAGATCATTCCCTATCGCGGCTCCTGGGTCGAATTCGAATACGACCAGAAGAACGTGCTCTACGTGCGCATTGACCGCAAGCGCAAATTCCTGGGCACGATTTTCCTGCGCGCCCTTGGCCTGCGCTCCGGTGAAGACATCCTCAAGACGTTCTACACCACCGACCGCCTGGTGGTCCGCGATAACAAGCTTTTCTGGACGCTCGATCCGGCCGTCGACAAACCGACCAATCTCGTGGGCATGAAGCTGGCGCACAGCATCAAGTCGAAATCGGGCGACGAAGTCGCGCACTCCGGCCGCAAGATCAGCCATGCCGTTCTGAAAGAAATTCAGAAAGCGAAGATCGGCGAGATCGAAATCGATAGCACCGACCTCGAGGGCGCGTGGGCTGCGAGCGACATCGTCGACACGACGACCGGCGAAGTTCTGCTCGAAGCCAACTCGGAAATCACGGCCGAGAAGCTCCCGAAGATCCTGGAATCGGGCGTCGTCGAAATGAACGTGTTCTTCCCCGAACGCGACGACGTGGGCACGGTCATCAGCCAGACCCTGCGCCGCGATTCGGTCACCACTCCATCGGAAGCGCTGATCGAAATCTACCGCAAGCTGCGTCCCGGCGATCCGCCGACGCTCGACACGGCGACTGCTTTGTTCCAGGGCATGTTCTTCGATCCGCGCAAATACGACTTCTCGCGCGTAGGCCGCTTGAAGTTCAACATCAAGCTCTTCGAGAACCAGGAAGCGACCAGCCTCGAGCAGCGCACGCTCGATCCCAACGATTTCTACGCGACCATCAAGTACCTGCTCAAGCTGCGCAAGAACATCGGCTCGGTCGATGACATCGATCACCTCGGCAACCGCCGCGTGCGCGCCGTCGGCGAGTTGATGGAGAACCAATTCCGCATCGGCCTGGTCCGCATGGAGCGCGCCATCAAGGAAAAGATGAGCGTGTACCAGGAAATGTCGACGGCTATGCCGCACGACCTGGTCAACGCTAAGCCGGTCATGGCCGCGATCCGCGAGTTCTTCGGATCGTCGCAGCTGTCGCAGTTCATGGACCAGACCAACCCGCTCTCGGAAATTACGCACAAGCGCCGTCTCTCGGCACTTGGGCCGGGCGGTCTGTCCCGCGAACGCGCTGGATTCGAAGTCCGCGACGTGCACCCCACGCACTACGGCCGCATCTGCCCAATTGAAACGCCGGAAGGTCCGAACATCGGACTGATTTCGTCGTTGAGCTGCTTTGCGCGCATCAACGACTATGGCTTCATCGAGTCGCCCTACCGCAAGGTCAAGGGCGCGCGCGTCGTCGATTTCGTGCAGGTCGTGAACGCCGGCGACAGCGATTACAAAGTTGGCGATCACGCGGAGAAGAGCGAAATCGAGAAGGTTAATTCGGAGCTGAAGGAAAAACGCAAAAAGCCGATCGAAATCGATCCGTTCTCGTTCTACCTCTCGGCGTGGGAGGAAGACCGCCACGTCATCGCGCAGGCCAATGTCGAACTCGACGAGAAAGGCCGCATCGCCTCCGAACTGGTGAACGCCCGCAAGCAGGGTAACTTCGTGCTCGTGAACCGCGATGAAGTCGATTACGTCGACGTCAGTCCGAAGCAGCTCGTTTCGGTTGCCGCTTCGCTCGTTCCCTTCCTCGAGCACGACGACGCGAACCGCGCATTGATGGGCGCGAACATGCAGCGCCAGTCCGTCCCGCTTCTCCGCGCGCAGGCTCCTATCGTTGGAACCGGCATGGAAGGCGTTACCGCTCGCGATTCCGGCGCCGTGATTCTGGCGAAACGCAACGGCATCATCGATTCCGTCGACTCCGAGCGCATCATCGTGCGCGTCGAAGGCGAGCATCATCCGATGCAGCTTTCGCGCGAAGTGGGCAGCGACATTTATCAGCTCACCAAGTTCAAGCGTTCCAACCAGAACACCTGCATCAACCAAAAGCCGATCGTGAAGAAAGGTCAGCGCGTGGTGAAGGGCCAGGTCATTGCCGACGGCCCGTGCACCGACTTCGGCGAGTTGGCGCTGGGCCGCAACGTGCTTGTCGCGTTCATGCCGTGGCGCGGCTACAACTTCGAAGACGCGATCCTCGTCTCCGAAAAGATGGTGAAGGAGGACTACTACACCTCGGTCCACATCGAAGAGTTCGAACTCGAAGCCCGCGACACCAAGCTCGGCCCGGAAGAAGTCACGCGTGACATCCCGAACGTCAGCGAATCCACGCTGCGCAATCTGGATGAAGCCGGCGTGATCCGCATCGGCGCCAGCATCAAGCAGGGCGACATCATCGTCGGCAAAGTTACGCCCAAGGGCGAAACCCAGTTAACGCCGGAAGAAAAGCTGCTGCGCGCCATCTTCGGCGAAAAAGCCGGCGACGTGCGCGACGCTTCGCTCTACTGCCCGCCCGGAATCGAAGGCGTGGTAGTGGACGTGAAGATCTTCTCCCGCAAAGGCCAGGAGAAAGACGAGCGCGCTAAGACCATTGAAGCGAGTCAGGTCGCAAAGCTCGAAAAGAACCTTTCGGACGAAATCCGAATTCTCACCGACGAGCGCCTGAAGCGTCTCGAAGACCTGCTGGGCGGCAAGGAAGTGCAAGCGGATCTGCACGACGAGCGTACCAACAAGCGCCTGCTGACCAAGGACACGATTCTGGACCGCGACACCATCGAGCGCATTTCGACGCGCAACCTGAAGCGCATCAAGTACGCCGACAAGGATCCCCGGGTGAATGAGCAGATCGACGAAATTGAGGAAATGACCTCGCGCCAGATCGATGTGCTCAAGAAGATCGTCAACGAGAAAAAAGACAAGCTCACCAAGGGCGATGAGTTGCCGCCGGGCGTAATCAAGCTGGTGAAGGTCTACATCGCCATGAAACGCAAGCTGAGCGTCGGCGACAAAATGGCCGGACGCCATGGCAACAAGGGCGTAATCGCGCGCGTGCTCCCCGAAGAGGACATGCCGTACCTCGAGGATGGAACGCCCGTTGAAATCGTCCTAAACCCGCTCGGCGTTCCCAGCCGTATGAACGTGGGCCAGATTCTCGAAACGCACCTCGGCTGGGCCGGACACGAGCTGGGCAAAAAAATCACCGAACTGCTCAAGCAGAACACGCGCACGGAAGCCATTCGCCGCGATCTGAAAGCTCTGTTCAAGGATACGGTGTTGGCGGAAACCATCGCCGACATGAGCGACGACGATCTCGAAGCGGTTGCTCCAACGCTGAAGAAGGGTGTGTTCATGGGTTCAGCCGTGTTCGATGGCGCGCGCGAAAGCGAAATTAAGGCGCTGCTCGAACGCGCGGGCTTGCCCACTTCGGGCAAGACCACGTTACGCGACGGCATGACGGGCGAAACGTTCGAACAGCCGGTCACGGTCGGTTACATCTACATGCTGAAGCTCTCGCACCTGGTGGACGACAAGATTCACGCGCGTTCTATCGGACCGTACTCGCTCATCACCCAGCAGCCGCTGGGCGGCAAGGCGCAGTTCGGCGGACAGCGCTTCGGCGAAATGGAAGTCTGGGCGCTCGAGGCTTACGGCGCGGCGTTCATCCTCCAGGAACTGCTTACCGCGAAGTCGGACGACGTGTACGGACGCACCAAAATCTACGAGGCCATCGTCAAGGGCGAGGCCGCGATGGAGCCGGGCGTTCCCGAGTCGTTCAACGTGCTTATTCGCGAATTGCAGGCTCTTTGCCTGGATGTGGAGTTGATCAAGGCTACCGAGAAGAAGCCGGTGGCCGTAGCAGCGGATTAGGAAGGCAGTCGTTGGTCGCTAGTCGTTGGTCGTTCGCGGCTAGCCGGCCGATTGAGTTTCAAAGTAGAGACCCGCAGTCGTTGCTCTTGGGACTGCGGGCTAGAGATTTCGCTAGCGACTAACGACCAACGACTAGCGACGGTTTTCAAGAGCCGCGCGCGGCGGCGTATAGCCGAGGAAAGCGGAGGCACATGTTTCGTTCAAGTCCATTTGACCTGGCCAACCCTGTTGCGGACTTTGATGCCATTCGTATCAGTCTGGCGTCGCCGGAAAAGATCCGGAGCTGGTCGCACGGAGAAGTAACCAAGCCGGAAACCATCAACTACCGCACCTTCAAGCCGGAGCGCGACGGCCTGTTCTGCGCGCGCATCTTTGGTCCGGTCACCGATTGGGAGTGCCTCTGCGGCAAGTACAAGCGCATGAAGCACCGCGGCGTGATCTGCGACAAATGCGGCGTGGAAGTCACGCTCTCCAAAGTCCGCCGCGAACGCCTCGGCCATATCGAGCTGGCCTCGCCCTGCTCGCACGTGTGGTTTTTCAAGGGGCTCCCCAGCCGTATCGGCCACCTGCTCGATATTTCGCTGCGCGACCTCGAAGCCATCCTCTACTTCGAGGCCTACGTCGTTGTCGATCCCGGCGACGCGGCGGTGAAAGACCGCGAGGTCATCAAGGACGAAGCCAAGTTCCGCGAACTCGACCAGCAATTCCGCCCCACCGGCTTCAAGGCCATGATGGGCGCCGAAGCGATCAAGGAACTTCTCAAGCGCATTGAGGTCGACGGCCTCTCCGTTGAGCTGCGCGAGAAGATGAAGACCGAAACCTCGCTGCAGAAGCGCCTGAAGTATGCCAAGCGGCTGAAGGTTGTCGAGGCATTCCGCAAGAGCGGCAACAAGCCGCAGTGGATGATCCTGGACGTGCTCCCGGTGATCCCACCCGAACTCCGGCCACTGGTTCCACTTGACGGCGGCCGCTTTGCCACATCCGATCTGAACGATCTTTATCGCCGCGTCATCAACCGCAACAACCGGTTGAAGAAGCTGATGGACCTGCACGCTCCCGAAGTCATCGTGCGTAACGAAAAGCGCATGCTGCAGGAAGCGGTCGATGCGTTGTTCGATAACGGACGCCGCGGCCGCGTGCTGCGCGGCGCCAACAATCGCCCGCTCAAATCGCTTTCTGATACGCTCAAGGGCAAGCAAGGCCGCTTTCGCCAGAACCTGCTCGGCAAGCGCGTCGACTACTCCGGCCGTTCCGTCATCGTGGTCGGCCCCGAATTGAAGCTCCACCAGTGCGGCTTGCCGAAAAAGATGGCGCTCGAGCTGTTTAAGCCGTTTATCTACCACCGGCTCGAACAAACGGGCAACTGCACCACCATCAAGCAAGCCAAGGAAATGGTCGAGCAGCAGGAGCACATCGTTTGGGACATTCTTGAAGAGGTGATTAAAGATCACCCCGTCCTGCTCAACCGGGCGCCCACGCTTCACCGCCTCGGCATTCAGGCGTTCGAGCCGGTGCTGGTCGAAGGCAAGGCGATCAAGATTCACCCGCTCGTCTGCACGGCGTTCAACGCCGATTTCGACGGCGATCAGATGGCAGTGCACATTCCGCTTTCGCCTGAAGCGCAGGTGGAGGCGAGCGTCCTGATGCTGTCTTCGCACAACATCCTGTCGCCCGCATCGGGCCAGCCCATCACCGTGCCCACACAGGACATGGTGCTCGGTCTCTACTACCTGACCAAAGCCAAGCCCGGCGCTAAGGGTGAAGGCCGCTCGTTCGCCAACATTGACGACGTTGTCATCGCGCTCGAAATGGGCGAGGTGGAAACGCTGACGCCAATTCGCTTGCGTTTCACTGGCGAGGTCATCGACTTGACCCAGGCCTACGACGATCAGGACGTCAGCCACACCGACCCGGTGCCGTTCAACCGTGAGTACATCAATACCACGGTCGGCCGTGCCATCCTCAACGACCATTTGCCCAAGGCCGTCGCCGACCGCGAGGCGATGCCCTTCATCAATGGCTTGCTCAAGAAAAAGGGCATTGGCCAGTTGGTCAATTACTGCTATCTGCGTTACGGCCTCGAAACCACGGTCAAGATGCTCGACGAGATCAAGTCGCTTGGCTTCCGCTATGCCACGCGCGCTGGGTTGTCGATTGGCATCGACGACATGGTTATCCCGGACAGCAAGAAGGCCTTGGTGAAGGACGCCGACAAGTCGGTGATCGCGGTCCAGCAGCAGTACCTGGACGGCGCCATCACCAACGGCGAACGCTACAACAAGGTCATCGAAATCTGGTCGGCCATCACGGAAAAAGTTGCCGATGAAATGTTTGGCCAGATGCAGCGCCGCGACAAGGAAGGCGAACTCAACCCGATTTACGTCATGGCCGACTCCGGCGCTCGCGGATCGAAACAGCAGATTCGCCAGCTCTCCGGTATGCGCGGATTGATGGCCAAGCCGACCGGCGAAATTATCGAGACTCCGATCACGGCTAACTTCCGTGAGGGTCTGACGGTGCTCGAATATTTCATCTCGACGCACGGCGCCCGCAAGGGTCTGGCCGATACCGCGCTCAAGACCGCTGACTCGGGCTATCTGACGCGCCGTCTGGTCGACGTCGCGCAGGACGTCATCATCAGCGAATACGACTGCGGCACCGTGGACGGAATTTTCGTCTCCGGTATCGTCGAAGCCGGCGAAATCATCGAGCCGCTGCGCGACCGCATCGTCGGCCGCGTGTCGCTCGAAAAGATCAAGGACTACGACGGGCAAGTCGTGGTCGACATCAACCACGAGATCACCGAGGATCTGGCGGGCGCAATTCAGGCCGCCGGCATTGAGCGCGTCAAAATTCGCTCCGTGCTCACCTGCGAATCGAAGCGCGGCGTTTGCGTCATGTGCTACGGACGCAACCTCGCTTCCGGACGTCTCGTCGAACTTGGCGAGGCCACCGGAGTCATCGCGGCGCAGTCCATCGGCGAACCCGGAACGCAGCTCACGATGCGTACCTTCCACATCGGCGGTACCGCGTCACGAGTTTCCGAGCAGTCGCGCCTCGATGCCAAGTCGAACGGCCTGGTGCGCTTCATCAACCTGCAAACCGTGAAGTCGAAGACCGGCGATCTGGTCGTCATGAACCGGCAGGGCTCGATCGCGGTGGTCGACGAAAAAGGCCGCGAGCGCGAGCGCTATGCGGTCGTGTACGGCGCCAAAGTGAAAGTAACCGATGGCGGCCCGGTGCAGCTCGGCCAGTCTCTGGTCGAATGGGATCCGTACACCTTCGCGATCCTCACGGAAATCGGCGGCACGGCGCAGTTCAAGGACTTACAGGAAGGCATCACGCTCCACGAAGAAGTGGACGAGGTCACCGGCCTGTCGCGTCACGTGGTCGCGGATTCGCCCGACGAAAAGCGCCAGCCCGCCGTCGTCATTAAAGGAAAGTCGAGCAAGCGTTACCTCATGCCGTCCCGCGCTCACCTCATGGTGCAGGATGGAGACACGGTTTTCCCGGGCGACGTGCTGGCGAAGATCCCGCGCGAAACCACCAAGACCAAGGACATCACGGGCGGTCTGCCGCGCGTGGTGGAATTGTTCGAGGCCCGCAAGCCGCGTGAAACGGCCGTCATCAGCGAAATCGATGGCACGGTTCGCTTCGGCGAGGTTGCCAAAGGCCAGCGCAAACTCTACGTCACCGCCGACAACGGCACCGAAAAGGAATACTCGGTTCCGCGCGGCGTTCACATCAACGTGCAGGAAGGCGAGCGCGTCAAGGCGGGCGAACCGCTCATGGACGGCCCACTCAACCCGCACGACATTCTGGCTGTGCTCGGCGAAAAAGAACTGCAGTCGTACCTGGTCAACGAAATCCAGGAAGTCTACCGCCTGCAGGGCGTCAACATTTCCGACAAGCACATCGAAGTGATCGTCCGCCAGATGATGCGCTGGGTGAAAGTCGAGGACGTGGGCGACACGCAGTTCCTGCTCGAACAACAGGTGGACAAGTTCCGCTTCCACGAGGAGAACGAGCGTGTCATCGCGCAGGGTGGAAAGCCGGCTACCGGCCGTCCGCTGCTGCTCGGCATCACCAAGGCGTCGCTCTCGACCGATTCGTTCATCTCCGCTGCCTCCTTCCAGGAGACAACGCGTGTGTTAACCGAGGCATCCATTCAGGGCGCCGTCGATCACCTGCGCGGACTGAAGGAGAACGTAATTGTGGGCCGCTTGATTCCCGCCGGCACCGGCATGGAGTATTACCGCAACGTGCGTCTCTCTCCGGAAATGGAAGAGGCTGCCAGCAAGGTGCAGGAGGAAGTCTCGCAAGCCTACGAAGAGGCCGAGCGCGCGCTCGAACTCATGCGGCATGAAGGCGAGACCGAAGAACTCGCCGCGGAGTAAGGCCAATGATTCATCAGCAGGGGCGACGAGAGTCGCCCCTTGTTTTTGTGCTGAGTTTTGTGGAGAGACGGGCGCTCTCGCCCGCCTGCCCTGAGCGAAGTCGAAGGGCCCAAATCGAACCCCATGTCACTGGCGATTGAGCCAAAGAACGCGCCCGGCCAGCCGGAGGATCGCACTCCCTCTCAGGAGCCGATGCCGGGTGGCCTCGTCGTGGCGCCCGCGCTCGGCCGCTTCTGGCGCCTGTTTCGCTTGTCCATCTGGCGCTCTTTCGAGCATGACGCATTCGCTATCGCCAAAGGCGGCGCCTATTCGTCCATCCTCACTTTTTTCCCGTTCCTTCTCGTGCTCGGGTCGGTCATGGCGACGATTCGCCGTGGCGAAGTTTATCTCCGCGAAATCTCGCACGCGCTCGACAGCATTCTGCCGGCCGGAAGCGCGACCGCGCTTTCCTATCTTCGCGGCAGCTCGAACCGGCCTGTTGGCTTGCTGGTCACTACATCGCTCCTCACCTTGTGGACTGCTTCCGGCGTCATTATTTCCTGGATGGACGGATTCCGCCGCGCCTACCAGCTTCCCAAAACCTGGGGCCTGGTCCAGGAGCGCCTGATTGCAATTTCGCTGGTGCTAATGGCAGGTCTGCCGCTGACGTTCGCCACCATTCTGGTCGCCTTCGGCAGCCGCATTGAAACGCGCGTGCTGTTTTACCTGGGCCACGAATTCACCCCATTGGTTCTGCTGCTTTGGGGCTTGATTCGCTGGATCATCGCCATCCTCACCAGTATTGCCGTCATTCAGTTGATCTATCACAACGCGGTTCCGCGCACGCAGCCCTGGCACACGGTTCTGCCCGGCGCCGTTCTCGCCACCGCCCTCTGGCTGCTCTCCACGGCAGGTTTCGGATGGTATCTGCAGCACTATGCCAATTACAGCATCATCTACGGCTCGCTCGGCGTCGCGATTGCGCTGCTGGTCTGGATGTATCTCATCTCGCTGGTCATCCTGATCGGGGCCGAGTTTAACGCGATGCTCTTCCCGCGCGGCCTGACGAAAGTGCAGCCGCGCCCCAGTGATTAACGCGGGCGGCAATCCGCCCGCTCTTCCAGTATGATTTCTCAACGTGAATGACCGCAAACTAGATCTCATTGCCGGCACCCAGCTAGCCGCCATGCCAGAACCATCTTCCCCGGTGCGCCGCGCCAAAATCGTCTGCACCATCGGCCCGGCCTGTGACTCCGAAGAATTCATCCTCGACCTCATGCGCCTCGGCATGGATGTTGCGCGCCTGAACTTTTCCCACGGCACGCACCCCGAGCACGCGCTACGAATCCAGCGCCTGCGCCGGGCCGCCCGCCGCCTCAAGCGCACCCTCTGCATTCTGCAGGACCTGCAAGGCCCCAAAATCCGCACCGGGCGCCTGAAGGACGGCAAGCCCGTCGAACTGACAACCGGCAGCGTGCTCACCATCACGCCGCGCGCCGTCGCCGGAACCGCGACGCTCCTCTCGACCGATTTCCCCGGCCTGGCCCGCGAAGTCTCGCCGGGCGCGCTCATCCTGCTCTCTGATGGCCGCATTGAACTCAAGGTCCGCGTCGTTCGCGGCAACGACGTGGAGTGTGAAGTCCGCAACGGCGGCCTGCTCGCCGAGCATCAGGGCATCAACCTCCCGGGCGCTGCTGTTTCCATTCCCGCGCTCACCGAAAAGGACAAGGTCGATCTTCAATTCGGTCTCAAGCACGGAGTCGACGTCGTAGCCCTCTCCTTCGTGCGCTCGGCCGATGACATCCGCCTGGCTAAAGACCTGATGAATGCCTATGGCAAATCGGTTCCCGTCGTCGCCAAGCTCGAAAAGCCGCAGGCCATCGAACAGTTGGAGGAAATTCTCGAAGCCACCGACGGCGTCATGATCGCCCGCGGCGACCTTGGAGTGGAACTGCCGCCCGAGCGCGTGCCTATCATTCAGAAAAAGGTAATTCAGCGTGCCGGGGTATGGCGTAGGCCCGTCATCACGGCCACGCAGATGCTCGAATCCATGACCGAAAACCCGCGCCCCACGCGGGCGGAAGCGAGCGACGTGGCCAACGCCATTTTCGATGGCACCGACGCCGTCATGCTTTCCGGCGAAACCGCCAGCGGCCGCTATCCACGCGAAGCCGTTGCCATGATGGCTCGCATTGTTCTCGAAGCCGAGGCGAACATGGCGCAATTGCCGCCGCCCCGCCGGCGCCGCGAGGAGCATCGCTATTCAATCGCAGAAACAATCTGCGAATCGATCGCGCACGCTGCCGAGGATTTGCCCATGCGCGCCATTGCCGTCTTCACTGAAAGCGGCGATACCGCCCGCATGCTCTCCAAGCATCGCCCCAAAGTCTGCATCTACGCTTTCAGCCGCCATCCCAAGGTTTGCAATCGCATGAATACGCTCTGGGGAGTGCATCCGGTTCACAAGGATCATCGGGGGTCGGCCGAATCCATGCTCAAAATAGCCGAGAAAGAACTTTTTTCGAAAGGGCTCATCCGCGCGGGAGACGTGCTCGGCATGGTCGCCGGGACAAAGTTCGCTTCCGGCGCAACCAACTTCATGCGCCTGCACACCGTGGGAGAAGACGACCGGCCAGTCGCCAAGCTCCGCCGCAAGTCCTAGGTTGATTTCTTATGGACGGAATCTCTTCATTCTTCGATCCGTCGCTCGATCCCGGCGTGCGCGGCTTCCTGTACTCGCCGCCGAAGCCGACGGACGATGCCCTCATCCTCACCCACGGCGCCGGCAGCAACTGCGCGGCGCCCCTGCTCGTCGCGCTCGCCGAAACTTTCTGCAGGCACGGCTACAACGTTCTGCGCTGCGACCTGCCCTACCGCCAGCAGCGGCCGACCGGCCCTCCCTTTCCCGGCCAAGCCGAGCGCGATCGTGCCGGCCTTCGCAACGCGGTTGCCGCCATGCGAGAGCAAGTAAGCGGAAGAATATTCCTCGGCGGCCACTCCTACGGGGGCCGTCAGTCCACGATCCTCTGTGCCGCTGAGCCCGAACTTGTATCGGGCCTGCTGCTCCTTTCCTATCCGCTTCATCCGCCGCGCAAGCCTGACCAGCTTCGCATCGAGCACCTTCCTAACCTGGGCACGCCGAGCCTGTTCGTTCACGGCACGCGCGACCCGTTCGGCAGCGTCGATGAGATGAAGAAAGCGCTGGAGCTACTCCCCGCGAAAAACGAATTAATAGAGGTCGAAGGCGCGGGTCACGACTTGGGCTTCAAAGGAAAGGCGCAGGCGACAAGTCTTCCAGCGCGCATCTTTGCAAGATTTGATGAGATGTTCGGATAACCGAGCAAAGAGAAAAGAGAAGAGATTCCCTCGGCGCACTCTGCGTCTCGGCGGTGAAACCTTAGTTCACCCAGCCGGACTTCGACCCGCCATTCTTCTTGTCATCATCCGGCGGAATGTAGTTGCCGTGCTCGTCAAAATTGACCTTGCGGTCGTGCTGCCGCATGTAGACTTCGAATTTCCTGGCCGCCCGCCGCCGCTTCCACCGGTAATACCAGTTCCGTGCGCCGAAGTATTGCTCCGAGGCCGTATAGGTCAGGCCGCGCCGCGGCAGGAACTTGACGAAAAGAAATCCAAACAACAGGCCGCCCAGGTGCGCAAAGTTAGCAACGCCGTCTTGGGTCGGACTGAACACGCCCACGATCGCGACCACGATCCAGATTCCGACCAGATACTTCGCCTTGATCGAAAACGGCAGCGGAAACAGGAACATCTCCTGATCGGCATAGAGAATGCCGAACGCCATTAGCAACCCAAATATGCCGCCCGAAGCGCCCACCGTCGCCGTGCGCGGGCTCATTCCAAGAAAATGCGTGTAAGCCACAGCAATCGTCACCAGCGCTGCGCCCACTACGCAAAACAGGTAGCACTCAATAAAGCGCCGCGGTCCCCAGTCGCGCTCCAGATACGACCCGATGAACCAGAGCGTGAGCATGTTGAAAAACAGGTGGCCGAAACCGGCGTGCAACAGCGAATATGTAACCAGTTGCCAGACCTCGCCCCTCATCACGAAGACGGGGATCAGCGCCAACAGTTCTTCCGCCGGGCGAAAGCTGATGCGGAACGCGCTTTCCAGAATGAGCTGAAGAAGATAGATCGCCGTGCAGGCAATGACAATACGCCTCACCCACCCGGTAAAGGGCGGGAAGCTGAACGAAATGGTTCCTCCGCGTCTCATTTATGTACCATGTTTCAAAGTTTCAAGGAAAACCCCAAGTGCGACCGGATTTTGACTTTGAAACTTTGAAATCCTGAAACCTTGTTCTCACCTTTCCGGTTCCGGCACCACGGGCAAGCTGCGATGCCCAGCCGCATCGAGCGCCCGTACGCCGAATATCACATTATCCTTCGAAACCTTCACAGTTGCACGCGTCGCGCCGCCCACCGCCTCCGCCCGCTCCCAATCCGGAGCGCTCGTCGCCCGCCGCACCACTTCATAGCCAACCGCTCCCGGCGAGGCCTGCCACGTCAATGTCGTATCGTTGTCCAGGTTTTTCGTGAGCATTTTCACGTTTGCCGGCGCCGCCGGAGCCGACGCCAGCGCGGCCAGCGTTGCGGCGTTCAACCGCGCCACGTGCGCCACATAGTCGTAATCGACAAACTTCGGCAAGTCGCCAAACTCGATGCCGTTCTCCGTGCGTACACTCTGATGTTGATGGTTGTAGTCTTCGCGAAATTCGGTCAACCGCACCGCCGTGAATCCCTGCTGGTTGAAGGAGTAGTGGTCGCCGCCCCGCAGATAGCGGTCCTGGCGAAACGTGAGCAGCGGCTTTACTCCGGCTTGATAGGTGCGCCCCACCTCGGCAATGTAGCGAGCCAGCTCTCGCGAGGTCGAATCGCTCTCGCCGCCGAGCGCCCGCAACCGCTTTATTTCCGCATCGGTCGCCGCGGCCGGGATTCCTTCCGAAAACACCCGCACCACGCTCGCATCCTGTTCCGGATTGCGGTCGCCGCCCACAATGTCGTTGTTCAAAACCGCTTCGATCTTCCATCCCTGCTGCTTGGCCATCTGCGCAAAATGCTTGCTGCCATTAAGGCCCTGTTCTTCCCCCGCGACCGTAAGGAAGATGATTGTCGCCGGAAACTTGTACTTGCTCAAAACGCGCGCGCACTCCAGGCTAACGGCCGTTCCACTCCCATCATCATTCGCGCCAGGCGCCGGATCTGTGCCGTTGAAGGTATCGCTGTTGCGCGAGTCGTAATGCCCGGTGACCAGCACGATGCGATTTGCCTGCGCAGAATCCGTCCCGCGCAACACCGCATAAACATTGGTGATTTCCGTCAGCTTCGGGATCCGTTCACCCGGCTGCTCGACAAACTCGTCGGTCTTGACCTCCAGGCAGCCACCGCAGTCTTTCGAATATCGTTCAAACTCGGCCTTGATCCACTCTCGCGCCGCGCCAATCCCCTTTCCCGCCTTGATCGATTCCTCGTCCTGCGGGGAAATCGTGGACCGGTTCCCAAAGCTGACCAGCTTCTCGATCGTCTGCCGGATGCCCTCCGGCGAAATCTTCCCGATCGCCTCCACAATGCGGGCGTCGGGCGGGGGCGCGTCGGCGACGTGTTTATCCGCGCCAGGAGCACCCACGGCCTGTTGCGCAGCGCACAAAACAGCACAGCAGCTGAAACTCACCGCAAACGTCCCAGCCACCACCAAACGGGCGCCCAAATGCATCTTGAGACCTTCCCGCAGCAAACCACAATTTTCTCGGTATCCCACTTGACGTATTCCTCGCGAAGAAACTAAATATAACAGGGGGACATCCTGAGCGTGGAGGCAAGCATGGTGTACTGTCCTGAATGCGAGACCGACCTGGACATCGAGGAAGATGAGGTCGATGAAGGTGCAGTGGTCTCGTGCCCCGAGTGCGGTTCCGACTTCGAGGTGATCACTGTTAACCCCATCGAGCTGAAGATGGTCGGCGAAGACGAAATTGACGACGAAGACGAGGACGACGAGGACGCCGCCAAGAAGGAAGACGACGAAGACGAGGACGAGCTCTGAGTAGGTTCCCAGGCATCCCGATATTCCGCCACGGCCCCACCATCGCCGGGATCGTTCTGTTCCTGCTCGCGATTCTCGCTTCGGGCCCGGCCCGCGCCGCAGAAAAGCCAAAGCCCTACGCGCTTATTTTTGGCACCGTCTTCGACCCCGACGGGCACACTCTTTACGCCGTCAAGGTGAAGATCCGGCGAGCCGACGAGAAAAAGGTCCGCTGGGAGATCTACTCCAATCACACCGGCGAATTTGCGCAGCGCGTGCCGCCCGGACCCGGCGATTATGTGGTCTGGGCTGACGTGAAGGGCTACAAGCTACCTGATGGCCGGCGGCTTCAGCCCGGTCTCGAAGTCAAGGTTCATATCGAAAGCGATGAGCGCTCCGATATTGGCCTGCACCTGAATTGGTAGTGGCCTTTGCGCGCCGAAATCGGCACAATGGATCTATGAAAAGGGCAGTCATCGCAGCCGCCGTTGCCGCTATGTTGACGCTGGGACTATTCGCCGTCCCTGCGCCGGCTGCCGCCCAGTTGTTCGGGCGCGACAAGAAAGCCGAGCCCACCACCCGCCTTCTCCTCGGTAAGGTACTGGACAACGCCGACAATCCGCTTCCGAATGCGGTCGTCTACCTGACCAACACGCGCGACCGCTCGGTAAAAACCTACATCGTCGGCCCCGAAGGCACCTACCGCTTCCCGGGCCTGCAAGCGAACATCGACTACGAGGTCTACGCGCTCTTCAACAAGCACAAAAGCCACACCAAAACCGTAAGCCAGTTCGACAACCGCACACAGGTTTATATCGATCTGAAGATTGACGCCAAGTAGGGCCGAATCAACCCCTCTACGGCAGCTTCGCCCTGACAAAATACACCTTCCCGTCCCTGAGGTCGGGCGCGAAAGTAAAGCCATCGGAGTCGTACCCGGCTAGATTCAAGGGCGCCCCCGATGGTTCCTTCGCCCCCGCCATGTCTACTCTATAGTCCGCCATCGGTTTTCCCTGCAGGTCCGTCACTCTAATCAGGGTCGTCATATCCGGCCGCTGTCGCTGGCTGACGAATTGGATAGCGAGCCGCGAGCCGTGAGACCGGATACTGGTCGCCACCAGATCGGGATCTCCGGCATCGACTCGCAGCTTGCGAACCACATCTCCCTTGGGGGAAATCACATAAATCAGCGCTGGAGAACTGGTCCCATGCAGCAGATACATATTTCCATCCGAACCAGCGGCAACGCTGCCGGAATAAATGAAATCTACGCCGCGTGCGCCGGTCACGACAGAACGGTGCTCATAGGGTCTCGACCTCTGGCGGGCCTCTTCGTCCTCCGGTTCATAGATCTTCTTCAATAGTCGCCCGTCCGGGGCAAAGACCCCCGTGAAGGGAGTGAGCTGGTCTTTCCCGGTCATGGCGGTTAGCAGGTATTCTCCCGAAGTGAAAACGGCAAAACGGAAGTCCGACCCCCGTAGGTCACTCGCGATAAGTTTCGTTTTCTCCTTCACGGAGCCGTCTTGCCCGAACTCCACCACGAAAAAATCGCCACGCAGGTTCGCTACCTCGAAAACTCTTCCGTCGGAGGTGGCAAAGAGACTTTTTGCTACTACCTCCCGGCCTGGCGCCTCACCAGGGAAGGCATCCAAAGTTCGAAAGGTTTTGACCAGACCCGTTGCAGCAGAAATTTCTCTGATGGGCAATGCCGTAACCCTTTCCATGGGTTCGTCATCTCTAGGGTCATCGTTGAGGCGGACGTAGATATTTCCTGCGCCATCACAAACCGCGCTGAGGATATAGGGCGAGCCAAGCGCAACTGCCGCCGTGACTTTCTGACTGGTCGCCTTGAGCTCAACCGTCGGCGAAGCCGCCTGCTGGGCGCAAAGCAACGGAGCCGTGCAAACGCTGGCTAGCAAAAACGCTGATACTTTCATAGTCTTACCTCCAAGAGTGTTTCCTTCCCCGGAGGGCACTTCGTTTAGGTTAGACACACCGGCTAAGTCGTCGGTTGCTTTGTTGTGGAAGGAGCCCCACGGTAATCCCTCATAGAGCTGACCGTTGCGATAATGGCCGGACGAGAAAACCATGCGGCGCGCCGCCGTACGAGCAAGTGTGCGATTGCTGCAAAGGCGTCCGGGTTGTTTATTGCCTCGTCCCTTAACCTCTCCAAACAAGTATTCACAGGAACAGGTATCGGCGTTGCACGTCCAGCTAGGCGGGCAACCATATAGCAGGCAACCGCCGCTGCAACCACCGCCTCCGCCGCCGTCGCAACCTTCATCAGTACTCCTCGGCGGCGGTGTAGTACGTCCCTGTACCTTTCTTCACGGCGCAGTGACCCTCCCCCTCAATACAGCTATCGTCCGGATCCCCCGGCCCCGCACAGCTCTCGCTTTCCTGCGTTCCAGAAATGCAAAACACTGGACCCAGGTCGAGCGGTCCTACGTCGCATTGGGCGAAAGTTCTACTGGCAAACAGCACGACCGCAACCAGCGATGCAACCAGGTAGCTGCGCAAAATCGTCTTCATCGGAACGTTTCGTCCCCCACCTGGAGTAACAGCTTATGCAATAAATACACAAGGATGCCAATCGTCATCTGTAAAGAGCAGAACTGTCCTGTTTTCGTAACATAGCGCTTGTTAGAAGAGGATAATAAGAAAAGGCCACCGCTTACCGGTGGCCTATCTCGATCTATCTGCGACGATCCGTGTCAACCCGAGCGGAATAGAAGCTAGTTACTATCCCCCCCCGCCCGCTTCCACGAAATCAGGTCGCCAATCGTGGTGCTAGTCGAGGAAGAAGACGACGAAGACGGATGCTTGTACGACTCCACTTCCTGGCGCGAGGCCTCTTCGCCCACTGCCCGGATGCTCAGCCCGACTTTCTTTTCTTCCTGATTCATCTTGATGATCTTGAAGTCGAACTCATTGCCCGGTTCCAGATGAATCGGTTGTCCATTCGCGTCCGCGGCTTCCGAGTTATGGCAAAGACCTTCGATGCCCTCGGAAATCTCCACAAACGCTCCGAACGCCGCCACGCGCAGCACCTTGCCGTGCACGATGTCGCCGACGCGGTGCTTGGCGAAGAAACTCTCCCAAACGTCGGGCTGCATCTGCTTCACGCCCAGCGACAGGCGGCGCTTGTCGGGTTCGATCGCCAGGATCACCGCCTTCACGCGGTCGCCTTTTTTCAAAACTTCCGATGGATGCTTGACCCGCGTCGTCCAGCTCAAATTGCTGACGTGCACCAGGCCATCGATGCCATCTTCGATTTCGATAAACGCGCCGAACTCGGTCAGGTTGCGCACGCGCCCTTCCACCGTCGCCCCCACCGGATACTTGTCGTGCAGCGTATCCCAGGGATTGGCCGCCAGTTGCCGCATCCCGAGCGAAATCCTGCGCTCGGTCGGATTCACCTGCAGCACCACGCAATCCACCTGATCGCCCACGTTCACCAGCTTCGTCGGATGCTTCATCCGCTTCGACCAGGTCATTTCGCTCACGTGGACCAGGCCCTCAATGCCCTGCTCCAATTCAACGAACGCGCCGTAATCGGTGACGCTGATCACGCGTCCACTTACATGCGCGCCCACCGGATAGCGATGCTCGGCATCCAGCCATGGGTCCGGCGTCAACTGCTTGAAGCCCAGCGAGACGCGTTGCTTGTCTTTGTCGTACTTCAGCACCTTGACCTGAATCTGGTCGCCAACGTTGACCAGGTCGCGCGGGTGCGTCAGCCGCCCCCACGACATATCGGTGATGTGCAACAGCCCATCGATCCCGCCCAGATCCACAAACGCGCCGTACTCCGTCAGGTTCTTAACCACACCGGTCAGCGCTGTGCCTTCTTCCAGGTGCTCAAGCGTCTTGCCGCGCTTCTCGTTCTGCTCTTCTTCCAGCAAATGCTTGCGAGAAACCACGATGTTGCCGCGCTTCTTGTTGAGCTTGATGATGGCAACTTCAATCGTCTGGCCCTTCATGCCATCCAGATTGCGAATCGGCCGCAAGTCCACTTGCGATCCCGGCAGGAACGCGCGGGCGCCGTTGATCTCAACGGTCAAGCCGCCCTTGATGCGCTCCACCACCACGCCCTTGATCGGCTTCTTCTCGTTGTAGGCGTGCTCAATGTCGTCCCATGCCCGCAGCCGCTGCGCCTTCTGGTGCGAGAGCTTGAGATAGCCCTCTTCCACCTCGCCCTTGTCGCGCATCACGTCGATTTCATCGCCGGGCTGGAAGCGCGGCTGTCCTTCGTGATCGAGCACTTCGGCGATGGCGACCATCCCCTCCAACTTCGCTCCGATGTCGACCACGACCTGCGTCGGAGTCAGCTTAACCACCGTGCCTTTGATCACGTGATCGTCGCCGACCGCCTCCTCGGTCTCGGTCGTGAAGTTTTCCAGCGCCGCCGCAAAGTCGTCACTCGCGGCTGAAGCTGCGGTATCGGCCGCCGGGCTTTCCGTCTCATGGCTGGGAGCACTCTCCGCCTGCACTTTGTGGGCTGGAGTCTCACTGGCCGGAGAATCGTGTGCCGGGACTTCTTGAGCCGGAGCGTCAGGGGCGAAAGCTTGCGCTTCCGCAGGCGAAGTGGGTGTGGGCTCGGGCGCGTCGATCACGGCCGAACCGCCGGAATGCGTGTCATGTTCAGGAGTCATGGTTTGAGTGGAAGAATCAGTGTGGCTGGTTGTATCGTCGAACAAAGTCATAGCCTCGGTGCCACGCGAAATGCGTGACGAATGCGGGACGCTTGTGTAGCGGACTGCTGGCGTGGTCTTCAGGTTGCGTTGAGGCCGTCCTGGCGGACGACCCTAGTTACAATCCCAGCTGCCGGAACGTCGAAATCGAACCCGCGTCCAAATAGGGACTCTTCGACTATAGCAACCGTCCCCCAATAGGTCAAACCCTCCAACCGCCGCTAGCGGAAGAATTTACAGAGCTGTCACACTGACGGGAGCTGCGAGCATCGAACCACGAGCTTCGAGCAACCTGTCCTCCCCAGAATTCGCAGTTCCGCGCTGTCCGGCTTTGCACGGGGCTCGAATCTCGCGGCTCGAGCAAGTTTCTGCTACCCTCGCCCCCATGGATTACCTCTGGACTCCATGGCGCTATGCCTACGTGACCGGCGCCGACCGCACGCCGGGTTGCATTTTTTGCGATGCGCCCAAGCAAACTGACGAGAAGGCACGCATTGTCTATCGCGGAACCGGCTGCTACATCATTCTTAATACGTACCCCTACACCAACGGTCACGTGATGATCGTCCCCTATGCTCATCTCGACGAACTGCAAAAGCTCCCCGCACTCGCAGCCGACGAAATGATGACGCTCACCCAGCGCATGGAAGTAGTTCTGCGCTCGCTCTATCGTCCCGATGGCATCAATCTAGGCATGAACATCGGCAAAGCCGCGGGCGCGGGCGTCGCCGGACACATTCACATGCACATCCTGCCGCGCTGGGTGGCGGACGCCAATTTCGCCAGTGTAATCGGAGAAACCCGCGTCCTCCCGGAAGCGCTGGAGACAACCTGGCAGCGCATCCGCCAAGCCCTGGCCGAAAACCAGTAAGATAACTCAAGGTTCTCAGATCCTCAGCTCTGGGAGGGCGCGCCGCTGGTGGCACACACTTCAGCGCTGCGATACGTTTTGCATCGGAGTGCCAGCTTTATAGCCGCTGAGGTCGCTCTAACTTCCGGAATGAAACACCCTCGCGAACCATCCTCCGACCTTACGGAAGAATCCCCGGTGCTGCGTCTCAAGATCCAGAGTAAGCCCCGCGGGCGTCGCGGGCGCCTTCACTGCCCGGCTGGTTGGAGCCGTGCTCGCGTTTGCTACCGGCTGCGTCTCTACCGGCGCCGCACGCACATCCTCAACCGGCGCTGGCGGAGGGCCCGATGCATGGAACACGAGCGGCGCACTCACCTGCACATGCATTTCTCCCGCAGGCCGAGAGTCAGCGACCGCAGTATTGCCCGCCGGAGCTCCCGATCTCGCGATGCCTTCTGGCGCTGGTGCGCTGGTTGCCGGCATTGAATCCGTGCTCGCCGCCGGTCGCGTCTCGCTCGCCGTCGCGCCTTCCACGGGCACTCCGTTCGCTGCCCGCTCAACATTCTGCCGCGGCGGAGGGCATCCGCATTCGAGCGGCACGTTCATATCCACGCGATCCAGCCGTCCGCCGCGAAACACCAGCTGATCCGTCGCCTTGATCGGATAGCTGCGATCGCCCAGTAGTTCGGTCGCCGTCGCCGAAGCCGAGTTTCCCGGCAGCGCGCGCACGCACGTGTCCCCACGACGGTCGGTGCTAAAGGCGAAGTGAAATTCTCCCGGTCCTTCGAGCGTAATGCTGAAGTCCGGCGTCATGACCATGTCCGTCGTGTCATCGAGTTCGAGGTGGGTCTCAATCGCGCCTGCATTCATTCCCAGTAACAGGTTGTGCCGGTTCGCCGAAGGAATGATCGAAACCGTCGTTCCCGGGCACACCCGCAACTCGCCTCCGCTCGACAAACTGAGCACAGCCGTGTCTGCACCAGCGGTGAACGACGAACCCACGCGCCCGGCATTGCTCGCGAGCGCCAGCGGTCCGGCGGCCCGCACCGCTCTGATCACCGCCTTCGGCGCTGGCATCACTGCTGGCATCAGGCTCGGAGCGGTTGCCGGCACAAATGGCGATTGATTCTCCTCGGTTGGGTTCCTTCCCAGATGCACGACCAGCCGGTTGCCCAACGCCTTCCACTCAAAGGTGCGCGGCGCAAGCAGGTCCACCACCACGCGCGCTACCGGCGGCGTCTCCTGAAACTGGTTGGCGCGCAGCGTGCTGATGCGGTCGGCCTGAATTTCGATCCGCTTCTCCGCCATGTCGATTCGCGCATTCGGCAAATCGATCACCAGCCGGGTTGGATCGTTGATGAGCTTGATCTGCGGACGGAGGGGCAGCGTGGAAAGTATTTCCACGGCTGGTCCATCCTCTTCTTGGACGATGCGGAAACTCTTGATCGCAGCAACCTTCGCCGGAAGCGCCATGGAAACCGTGCGTGTCTTCGGAGCAGCTTGGGAATGGAGCGGCGCGGCTACGAACGCCAGGGCGGCCAAAGCCAACGCCGGCATAGCAAACGCGAGCCTGGCAACTCTGAGCCACGACAGCTCTGTGTGCAGTTCGGCAAACCAGCAGGCAGTGCCACACGGCACTCGCCTGAAATCGCGATTCGGCGGGCAGTAGTTCAAGTCAGCGCTCGGGTGTTTCTTCCAACATACCATCCGCGCTCGTCTCGAAAAAGTACGGTGGTAATCACCACCTCGGCGCTAGGTGCCGTCCCACGAGTTCCCTAAATAAGTCTGTCATCCGGACCGAAGCGCAGGCGAAGCCAAGCGAAGTGGAGGGACCTTGTGTTCTTTTCCTTAGGCGGGTGCGTGCATGGCCCGGCGTTCGTGCTACTTCATCCCTGTTGTTTCCGCCTCGCCCTGGCCCTCGGTGAGGAATTCATATTCCTCGATCACGGCCGCAACCGCCATCTTCCCGGCCGGCACGCCCGCTTCAACGCGCACCACGCGCCCCTTGCAGCGCACCCGGATGCTCTCCGTCAGCGTGATCTCGGGCGGAAGCGTCAACGTGAAGTCGATGGGAGAACCCGCCTGAATGCCGGACTCTACAAAGAAGCAGATTCCCCGCGCACTTACGTCGCGCGTCTGAGCCTCGTGTGCTTCTTCGCCTTCTGCGTAGCGCACGCTCACTGGCAAATGAAGGGCAAAACGTCGCGTGGACCGTTTGTCTTTTTCTTGGGTGTCGGCCATCGAACCTCCGGGAACTGCTTGTAAGCATGGCGATAAACCAACTCCGGTGTCAAGGCTCCGCCCTGGAGTAGTGGGCCAGGCTGGGCTCGTCTCCCCCGCTGTTGGTGCCCTGACATCAATAGTCTGAATTCCGCGCCCCAAGCCGTAGAATAATCCCGTGGTCTTCGTCCTCGATAACTACGACTCCTTTACCTACAACCTCGTGCAATACCTCGGCGAGTTAGGCGCGCGCGTCGAGGTCCGCCGCAACGACGAAGTCAGCATCCATCAAATCGAAGCACTCGGGCCCCAGCGCATCGTAGTTTCTCCCGGCCCGTGCACGCCACAGGACGCCGGCATCAGCATCGAGCTCATCCGCCATTTCGCAGGAAAAGTCCCTGTGCTCGGCGTCTGCCTCGGACATCAAGCCATCGGCGCGGCTTTCGGCGGCCAAGTCGTGCGCGCCAAAACACTCATGCACGGCAAAACAAGTTCGGTCGAGCATGACGGCCGCACGATTTTTCGCGGAATCCAATCTCCTCTGACCGCGACCCGCTATCACTCGCTCATCGTCCGCGAAGAAGACCTGCCCCCCGATCTAGAAGTCAGCGCCTGGACTTGCGACCGCGACGGAACCCGCGTAATCATGGGACTGCGCCACCGCAATTTCCCTGTCGAGGGCGTCCAGTTCCACCCCGAAAGCGTCCTGACCAGCGACGGCAAACGGATGATTGAAAACTTTCTACGGCTCTAGCGGACTACGTATTTCCACGCCACAACGATCACCACTAGGACGGCTCCTGCTACATAGGCCCAAGCGCGGCCTCGTTGAAATGTTTCGTGATCGATCATTGAATCACCCCGTAACACTGAGATTACTATGTCACAACACCAATGCCGATGCCAGCCGGACCCACCTAAGCGTATCCCCAACCTTGCTTGACACCGCCCCCCGCCCTGCCGTATCGTAACTCCCTTCCCAAGCTCTGATCCTCCATCAGCTTCGGGCTGCTGTATCCTTTGGGGGAGGCAAAGCGATGGCGAAAGGCCGAATCATATCTCACTACGAGATCATTGAAGAGATCGGCCGTGGCGGCATGGGCATCGTCTACAAAGGACGAGACCGCCTCCTCAATCGCGACGTCGCCCTCAAGGCTTTGCCTCTCCCCAAGTCCTCCCGAACCGACTCCGACTCCAGCGTTGCCCGCCAGCGCTTCGAGCGCGAGGCGCAATCGGCTTCCGCTCTGAATCACCCCAACATCGTCACCATCTACGATCTTCTTTCCGAGCCCGACAGCGACTTCATCGTCATGGAATATGTCGACGGCAAGCCGCTGGGCCATCTCATCCCCTCCCACGGCCTTCCCGTTCGCCAGGCCGTGCGCTACGCCCTGCAAATCGCCGATGCCCTCGGAAGCGCTCACGCCGCCGGCATTATCCACCGCGATCTCAAGCCGGAGAACATCCTCATCTCCCGTCACGACCAGGTCAAAATTGTCGATTTCGGCCTGGCCAAGCAGGGCTCCGACACCACTGGAGCCATGCCTACCCAGGAGATGCTCACCACTCCCGGCTCTTTCATGGGCACGCTTTGTTACGCCGCTCCCGAGCAGCACCAGAACCTTCCCATCGATCAGCGCACCGACATTTTTGCGCTGGGCGTGGTCCTCTTTAAGATGTTTACCGGCGAACTGCCATTTCAAGGCAAGAGCCTGATGGAGCTGGTTGAAGCGATCAACCGCTGCCAGCCCAGGTCTCTGCACCAGGTGCGGCCCTCCCTTCCTCCGATTCTTGATGCCCTGGTTGCGCGCGCTTTGCAGCGCAACCCCGGCGATCGCTATCCCGACATGGCCGCGCTCGCCGCGGATTTGAAACTCGCCGCCGAGCAAGCAGAATCCACTTCCCACTCCGGCAGCCCCGGCGCGCATCAGGGGCCTATTTCGTCGCCAGACATGCGCTTCGCCTCTGGTTCGAGCGTCGGCTCCAGCTCCTTCGCCCAGCCGCCCGTTGCCGGACGCGAAAAAACTTCCATTGCCGTCCTCCCCTTCCGCAGCCTCTCCGCCGATCCCGACGATGCTTATACCGCTATGGGCATCGGCTCCGAAATCAACAGCGCGCTTTCCCGTGTCCCCGGCGTCCGAGTTGCCTCACATCTCTCCACGTACCGCTACAAAGATAAGGATCTTCCCGATCTCGCCCATATCGCTTCCGAACTCAAGATCCGTTATGTGCTCACCGGCAGCCTGCGCCGCGGCGGAAACCGCATCCGCGTGATCGTTGAACTCGCCGACGCCATCGGAGGCGCAATCCTCTGGTCGCGCACCTACGACCGCAACCTTGAAGACCTGTTCGCGATGCAGGAGGAAATTGCCACTGCCATCGTGCGCGCCACTGGAGGCGAACTTATCCGCGCCGGCTCCGAGCGCGCCGACAAGGCCTCTGCCGACGAACTTGATGCCTGGGGCCTGGTCCGCAAGGCTTATCACTTCTGGAATTACAGCTTTCAACCGGCCGGCATCGGCGATTCTCTCAACCTGCTCCGCCGCGCCGTCGAACTCGACCCCAATTACGCCAATGCCTACGCGTTCCTCGGGCTTTATCTCATCGAAAAAGTCGCGCTCATCATGAGCGAACATCCCGAGCAGGATCGTGCCGAGGCCCAGGCCGCCGTCGATCGCGCTTTCGATCTCGCGCCCAACGATACTGAGGTCCTGGAGAATACGGGCCTGGTCTGGTTCCACTGCGGCCTCTGGGAAAAATCTGTCCAGGCCCTCCGCCGTGCCGTCGAAATCTCGCCCTTCAACCTGGTGGCTTGGGGATACCTCGGCTTTGTGCTAGGCTGTGGCGGCCAGAAAACGAAGAACGCCACTGAAGGCGACCGCATCCTGACCAAACTCATTACCGATACGCCCGAGCATCCGTCGGTGCCTTACTGGTATTTTTTCAAAGCAACAGCCTGCACCCGGCTCGGTCATTTCGAAGAAGCCGTCACTTGCGCTTCCAAGTGCGCGGAGATGCATCCCAACTTTTACATCGCACGCTACATTCTGGCGAACGCGCTCGGACACGTTGGACGTCTCGAAGAAGCCCGCACGGAAATGGCAACTGTTTTGGCCATTAATCCCTACATCACGGAATCCTTATTAAAACGCGAGTGGCTGGTGATGGCTCGCGATGAGCAAATGGCCGAAGCGCATCTAGCCGGCCTGCGCAAAGCGGGATTCTTTCCACCCTTGCCGGCCGAAAACCAATCCACCGGAGGCCACCCATGAGCTTCAAAACATCGGAGTTCCGCGTCCTCGCCGAGGGCCTCGGATATCCGGAAGGCCCCGTTTATCAGTCGGACGGCAGGGTGCTCCTCGTCGAGATTCAAAACTGCACCCTAACCCGCATCGCTCCCAATGGCACGAAGCAGATAGTGGCCACTCTCGGAGGCGGTCCCAACGGCGCCGCCATCGGTCCGGATGGCGCGGTGTACGTTTGCAATGACGGCGGCATGAACTTTATGCCGATCCCCCAGCCGCCCGCTCTCTCGCCAGTCTCGGTCCCCTACGGACAGTCCCCGAATTACAACGGCGGATACATCCAGCGCCTCAATCTCAAAGACGGCACGTTCACAACGTTGTACTCGGCCTCGAACGGCAACAAACTCTGCAGTCCTGACGATCTCGTCTTCGACGCTACCGGACATTTCTGGTTCACCGATTGGGGTAAGCAAAGAGCTGCCGATCGCGATATCACCGCCGTCTATTATGCGGCCGCTGACGGGTCCAAGATCACGCAAGCCATTCCGCAACGTTCCGCGCCCAACGGAATCGCGCTCTCCCCCGACGACAAGCGCCTCTATGTCGCCGAAACTTATGCGCGCTGGATCGTTTACTGGGAACTCGACGGTCCCGGCATCATTAAGAGCAATAAACCCGTGCTCGACGACTCCCATCTCTTGACCGCCGATATCCCCGGCTGCGGCACGCTCGATTCCATGGCCGTCGACGAGGAAGGCAACGTCTACGTCGCCACCATGCTGCCCAAAGGCCCCGACCCAACCGTTGCCGGAGGCATCACCGTAGTCTCACCGCAGGGAAAGATTCTCGATTTCATCGAGCTGATCGTCGAAGGCAAGCCCGAGCCGCTTCCCTCAAACATCTGTTTCGGCGCCCCCGACCGTCGAACTGCATTCATAACCCTGGGCGGCACAGGAAGACTGGTAAGCTGCGAAATGAAGATCCCAGGCAAAAAGCTCCACTTCGCCAGCTAGAACCGGCATCGCGCTCGGTAAGTGTAGCGCCGGCATCTTGCCGGCTGTTCCGAGGGCGTCTCGCCCTCAGAACGGTGAGTGCCATTGGAAAAAGTAAGACTCGGAACGCACGTCGTGACGCGCGTGGCTGTGGGGCCACAAACATTTCAATCTGCGAGGCAGCTATGGAAACAAGCTGGCTGGACGAACGGCTGGATCGTTGGCGGACCAAGCTCATAAGCATCCTGCGCCACCCGTGGCACTCGCTCGTCTCTCTGTTCGCCGCCATTGGCGGCCTCATCGTCTGCGTTGCCACGTTTTTTTGGAGAGTGGCCCGCATGCTTTACCGCCTCTTACGCCGCCTGATGGGCGTGCCGCTCAAGAAGCTTTTCAAGGGTTTCGCCTATGCGGTCGTGGGATTCTTCGCGCTCGCCTTCCTCATCACCCTCGTTCTAATCGCCTACCCCACCACGAAGGTTCCCGATTTCCAGCCCGTCGACCAGCACGTCTATCTCAGCCAGGGATTGGGTTGGACCGGCGGCCAGAACGAGCCTCTGCGTCAGCTCTTCTATTACACCCCGCAGGGCGCCGGACTCAAAGACATTCGCTATTCCTGGTTCGTTAATCTCGAAGTCCCTTGGGGAGAAACGAAATTTGCCGACCCCGAGCGCATGAGCGCCTACGGCTTTCTCGTTGATAACGGCCCCACCAAAATGAATCCCGACCGCATGCCCGTTGGATTCGCGTCGCACTACGATCCCCGCTTCGGCGAAAATGTGCTCGATCTCACCTGCGCCGCCTGCCACACCGGCGAACTCACGGTCACCAGGAATGGCAAGAAATACGGCCTGCGAGTGGATGGTGCCGGCGCCATGCATGCCTTCACCGCCATGCACATCGGCGATTTCGCGCCCGAACTTATGGGCTCGCTCATGTCGACCTACCTGAACCCGCTCAAATTTAACCGCTTCGCCCGCCGCGTGTTAGGTCCAGCCTATCCCCAAGGCCGCTGGAAGCTCCACGGCGATGTTCGACAGGTGATTGGTGAATTGATGCAGCAGGCTTTCACCGATAAGTCCCGTCATCTTTATCCCACCGAGGAAGGCCCGGGCAGAGTCGATGCCCTCGGCCGCATCGGCAATACCTTATTCGGCGACGAGCTGTCCTCCGAAAACTACCGCATCGGCAATGCCCCGGTACGATATCCGCCGCTTTGGGACATCTGGAAGTTCGATTACGTCCAGTACAACGCCGCCGTGCGCCAGCCCATGACTCGCAACGTCAGCGAGTCGCTGGGAACCGGCGCAACTGCCACGCTGCTCAACAACTACGGCGCGCCCATTCCGCCCGACGATCGCTTCGATTCCTCGGTCATGATGAACAACCTCAACGACCTCGAGATGGCTCTCTGGAGCCTCGAACCTCCCCGGTGGAACGAGGACTGCATGGGCAAAATCGATTGGGAACGCGCCAAAAGAGGCCGCGTCCTATTCGACAACACCTGCCAGCACTGCCACGGCCCCTTCCCCGCCAGCGAGCCCATCAAGGAATGGTTCGCCTACCTGAAAACATCCGGCCAGAAATGCGGGGTTTTAGACGAATGGCAGAAGTTTCTGAACGAAAAATATGCATCGGCCCAGCAAGATCAGGCTCCGTCGGTCGCTACGCCCGCGCCCTCTATTCCGCCCGGCGAACATCTCGGCCTCACGCTCTCCCCGGATAAAGAACGCGACGCCGAGCAACACCGGGAATTTGTTGCCACGTTCATAGCGATTCCTGCCCCATCCACTCTCCGGCCCATCACTCCGGGGCCCTCGTTCACGGCCCCGCCCAGTACCGTGGCCTCGACCCGTCTGCCAGTGCCGCAGTCGGTCGCCTGCAACATAACTCAGCCGGAGGGCATCGCCCCGCGCATCGCCAGCGACTACGATCTCCCCCTCTGGGTCATGCACCCTTTGACAGTCGAGGATGTCGGGACCGACCCCACCGACGCCGTGAACTTCGTCGAAAAGACGCTTGATTTGACTCCGCTCGGCATCATCCCCGATCGCGTGAATAAAGTGCTGCGCGATGTCCTGGAACAGGATCTCTTCACCAAGACCAACGGCTACGCGAAAGATATCCTTCGCCTGAGCGGTGCGGATATGCAGAGGGTCAATGCGATGCCGTCGCAGGACCTGAGAAAAGCCGCCCTCGACGTCGTCAGCCGCGACAAAACCAAGCCGCCGGCAGCCAGGAACAGCCATGACGAAGATGAACTCCACACCGACATCCCCATCTTCGAGGACACTCTGACCGCCGGCCCGTCCCGCATCTACACGACTCTCGACTCTCTCGACCTGAGCAAGATCAATACCGGAGTCGCGCTCAGCATGATCGTCTATCGCGCCCGCCAGCGTTTTTACGCCACCCGCCGCTACGAAGACGACGAACGCAACACGCTGAACGGCTTCGGCCAGCGCGACGTTCCCGTGGCCCTCCCGCAATACAAACCACGCCCGCTCGCCGGCATCTGGGCAGCCGGGCCATTCCTCCACAACGGCTCCGTGCCTACCATTTATCAGTTGCTCTTGCCCGCCGAGCAGCGCGACAAGAAATTCTTCGTCGGCACCCGCGACTTCGACCCCGTCAACCTCGGCTTGAACACCGAAGCGTTCCACAAGAACGGTTTTTGGCTCGATACCACCATCACCGGCAATTCCAACATCGGCCACGAATTCCGCCACGGTTACATCGAATGGAAACCCGGCAGCCCGCCGCAATACGGCGTCATCGGCCCGGAACTGTCCGAGGAAGACCGCCGCGACCTTCTCGAATACCTGAAGATCCACCGCGACGATCACACCAAAGATCCCGCCAAAGATCTCGACGGCTATCTCCGCGAAGGTCTCGACACCAAAAACGTCTGCCAATAATAAGGAGGCAAGCATTGATCTTGAACGCGAGAACCAAACGCGCCGCACTTGGATTAATCGTGATCGCCGTGCTCGCCTACTTCGTCTTTCGTCCCGCTCCGCGCGGGCCAATGGGCGAGTCCATTTCCGCGGGCGAGACCTACCTCACCGCTCAGATCGTCGCCTCCGCGCTAAAGATGGTGAACACCAGCCAGCACTACATGACCAACCATCCCCTCCCAGGCTATCCGCCCAAAGTAGGTGGAGTGCCCGCCGCCCCGCCCGTCCAACCGACGAGCCAGTCCGCACCCAATTCCCAGCCCTACCGCCGCGATGTCCACTCCAAGACCCACGGCTGCCTCAAGTCCACCTTCACGGTTCTCGACAATCTCAATCCCAAGTTCCGCTTTGGCCTCTTCTCCAAACCCGGCCGCTATCAATCCTGGGTCCGCTATTCCAGCGGCAACGAATACCCGCAGCCCGACTCCACTCACGACGCCCGCGGCATGGCCATCAAAGTCATGGGCGTGGACGGCAAAAAATTGCTCGAACATGACGGCCTGCCTCCCGCCTCCACGCAGGACTTCGCGCTCATGAACGCCACGCAGTTCTTCATTCGCGACATCGATGAATATGCCGAATTCACAAAATATCTAAGCAGCGGCCTCGGCGCCCGCGCCAAATACGGCTATTTCCTGGGAGGCTTTCCCATCCCCAACCCGTTCAACTCGCACCTGCACGAGATGAGGTTGGCGCTGAAGACCCTCAAGCCCGCTCCCGACAGCCTCCTCAACACGCAGTTCTACAGCGTGAGCGCCTTCAAGCTCGGCCCCGAACTCAACGTCAAGTACAGCGCCCGCCCCTGCAAGGATTCCCCCGCCGCCGCCGTCGACCGCAGCGACCCGAACTTTCTCCGCCTCGAAATGGTCAAGCGCCTCTCCACCGGCGCCGCCTGCTTCGATTTCATGGTCCAGCGCCAGATCCCCGGCAAGAACATGCCCGTAGAAGACACTACCGTCGAGTGGTCCGAGGACGATTCTCCCTTCGTCCCCATCGCGCGTCTCGATATCCCCTCGCAACAGTTCGAGCAAAATAACAATTTCTGTGAGGATCTCTCCTTCACTCCCTGGCACTCCCTGCCCGAGCATCGCCCCATCGGCGTGATGAACCGCATCCGCAAGGCCGTCTATCTCGAAGTCTCACGCTATCGCCGCCAGATGAATGGCGCCGCGCTCTGCGAGCCTGCGGACCCAGCCAAAACCACCCCGCCCAACAACTGGTATGAACTAGACAAAGCCAGCTGCGAGCAGCCCGGCACCTTGCCGCCCGAGACCGTGCAGTCCAGCACTTCGCGAGGCACGCAGTGACATACGCCGCCGCGACCGAAAATCCGATTCACTCTCGCAACTCCCCCGTGCACCCCCGTGCCTGCCCTGAGCGAAGCCGAAGGGTACCCCGTGGTTCAAGCTTTTCGTTGGCGCCAAATCAGAGGTATGATCGGCCAATCAAGGTGCCCAGAATGATCGCCACTCTTCGTCGCACCCTGGCCTTCGCCGTTCTCTGCACCGCGCTCACCGCCGCTCGCCTGATGGGGCAAGCCGGCTATGACACGGCCACGCTCAAAGGAACCGTCTTCGATCCCACGAACTCCGCCGTCGCCTCCGCCACCGTCACCGTCACCAGCGAGAGCACCGGTGTAAGCAGGCCCACAAAGTCTGACGCCGACGGCACCTACTCGTTTCCCGCTCTCCCGCCCGGCAACTACCAGATCGCGGTCGACTCCCCGGGTTTCCGCAAAGCCATCAACAAGAACATCACCCTCACCGTGGGCGCAACCATCGTCTATGACGTCCATCTAACCGTCGGCGAAGCGCGCGAGATTGTCGAAGTCACCGACCTGCCTCCTCTCATCGATACCCAGCAAACGCAGCAGGCTAACACGGTAGATACTCGCCAGGTCGAGAATCTCCCCAACACCAATCTCAACTTCACCCAGGCGATCTACACCCTCCCCGGCGTAGTAAGTTCGAGCGCTCCATCGGTCCAGGACATCAACATCGGAACCGGCTACTTGGCCTCCGGTTTTTCGATCGGCGGCAGCAATGGCCGCAACAATCTCTTCACCATCGACGGCGGTGAAGACGATTTCGGCTCCGGCGCTCTCCGCGTCCAGCACGTTCCCATCGACTCCATTCAGGAGTATCAGGTCAACCGCAATTCCTTCGCCCCCGAATTCGGATTCACCGTCGGCACCGCCATCAACATCGTCACCAAAACGGGCACGAACCATCTCCACGGTAGCCTCTACGCCTACTTCCACGACGAGACCACTGACGCCGCCAACTTCTTCAACGCCTTCAGTCCCGATCCCGCTAGAAAGCCCTTCGAGCAGGGCCTCATCGCCGGAGGCACGCTCGGCGGCGCCATCAAGAAAGAGAGGCTCTTCTTCTTCACCTCCTTCGAGCGCCAGAAACTCGACGCGCCCGTAGTAGTCAACCTCTTGGGCACCGCGGAGGCAATCGGGCTGGCGGCGCAACCCAACGGTTTCGACTCGACGACCGGTCTTTGTCCGGGGCAGCTCGCCCTGCCCCAACAGGTAAGTCAGCTGTGTTACCTGACTCAACTCGCAACCTTAGGTGGCCCGCTCGCGCCCGTAGGTCAGGGTCTGATCGCGTCCCCAGTAATGAACCCCTTGGCCGACCCGATTTTGGCAGCCCTGCTCAGTCCCGATAACGGCGTCTTCGATGGCAACGCCGGTGGTTATGTGCAGGCCGCGCCCAATCAAAATGGCCGCTATAACAACTGGGTCACACGCCTCGACTATGTGCCGACCATTAAGGACACAATCTCATTTCGCTTTTCTCTCATGCGAGAGTTAAACCAGGTCACCGGTCCCGGAGGTGCGCCGCGTTACTCGTCCACCACCGAAACACTTCGCGATTACACTGCCACCACCGAGTGGACGCGCGTCCTCAACCCCACAACCGTCAATACCGTTCGCGTCCAGATCGTTCCTCACGGCACCACGGACGACGTGACGCCATTTCCTGGCCGCGCCGAAATCAATATGGGAAGCCTGGGTACCACAGGCACGCAATTCGCCTATCCATATCTCGGCCACGAAAACCGCTTCCAGTTTGACGAGGGCATTTCCCTTGTAAAAGGTGCCCATACCTTCAAGTTCGGAGCCTCGTACCGTCCTGTTGACTACAACATTTATGAGCAGCTTTGGTTTGGCGGACAATACAATTTTGCAGAAGGTGCTATCCCGATTATCGCCCTGTTTGGCGCATCATCCGGTATTCCCGCAGGATTGGAAGCCTACAATGCGGCACTGGGATATCCCGCTATAGGTCCCGCTTCTACCAACCTGAGCGCTGCCGAATCCTATGTCGCAGGCGTGCCTCTGACTCTGTTGCAGGCAAATGGCAATGGACGCTGGCAAAGCTGGGCCCACTATCTCGGCGCCTATGCCCAGGATTCCTGGAAAGTAACTCCTAAGTTAACGATGAACTACGGCGCCCGCTTCGACTATGACCACGAAGCCAGCCCCGTTCCCACCAGCTTCAAGGTAAGCCCACGGCTTGGGTTTGCATTCGACCCCAGAGGCGACAGCAAGACGGTCATTCGCGTCGGCGGAGGATTGTTCGTGGCCCCGCAAATCTTCCTCGTTCCCTTCTACCTCAACGATCTCGGAACCAACGGCCAGCACATCAATCTAGCGCTGCAAACCGCCGCTGCTCCCTCGCAGACTTGTGCGATTGCACCGCCAGGCACGCCGCCCATTGCGCCCGCGCTATGTGCCACGGCCCTTGAACAGGCACTGGCCACGCCCGCCAACCCGAACCCGGAACTGACCGCAGCCCAACTCGCTGCTGCCGGTATCGCCATTGTGCCCACCGGCCCCAACGCCGTGAATGGCGTCTTCTACACGATCCAGAACAATTACAAACCCCAATATTCCATTCAGGCCAGCACCAGCATAGCCCAGCAAATTACTCCCGCTCTTTCCTTTGAGCTCGGATACAACATGTACCGCGGCGTTCATATCGAGCAGAACGCTGAAGCCAATTACGTGATCAACCCGGCCGCCTCTCCTGACCCTTTCATCGGCCCGTACTATGAGCCCAACCCCGGCTCGACCGCCGGGGAGCCCAACGCCGTCGTCCTGCAAAATAACCGGTTCTCTTCCATCGGCAGCTCCACTTACCACGGACTTACAGCCTCGCTGACTAAGTCTTACAGCCGCAGCCTCCAGTTCCAGGCTAACTACACCTGGAGCCACGCCATCGACAACACCAGCGACTACAGTTCGCTAAGCACTCCCTTCCGTCCCGGCTTGCAGTCCCGCGATCGTTCCACTTCCGACTTCAACATCACGCACAACTTCGTCGCCAATGCCGTTTACACCACGCCGCTTCATTCCGATCAGGCAGGGCTGCTGAACAAAGTCTTCGCCGACATCGCGATTTCACCGATCGTCTACGCCCGCACCGGAGTTCCCTTCACCCTCCTCGTTCCCGCCATTGGCGGCACGGCAGGCAACGGCGCCGGAAGCCATACCAGCGAAGCGCGCCCCTTCCATGAAGGCCGCAACACTGGCGTCGGCCCCAATTTCTACAGTTGGGATATGAGAATCTCGAAAGCGCTCTACCTGAGCCGGGAGCGAGGCCTCCACCTGGACGTGATCGCCCAAGCTACCGACATCCTGAATCACACCAATTTCAGCGCCGTGAACAACATCTTCCCCAACACCGCCGTTTTCCCCGCCGATCCCGTCACCGGCGCCCAGATCGGCCCCACCACGTCCGCCGTAGTTCCCACTCCCGAAGGCAACGTAGACCTGCTCAACGGCCCCTACCGCTACAAGGGCTTCGTCCCTACCTCAGCGTCCCAGCTAAGCTCCCCCCTGGCCTTCACCTCAGCCAACCCACCCCGCCAACTGAGCTTCGCCCTGCAACTCGCCTTCTGAAATAGGCGCCATTATCGTCGTTTAATAAGGTTGTCATTCCGGCCGAGGGAGGAATCTCTCCCTCAAACTACCTTGTCCTCGCTTTTGTCTGCGTCGGCAGTTTCCACCTCTACAATCTAACCTCTGCCCTCCATTACAATCGCGGGTACCCCGCGTTTCGCGGTTTTCGAAACGTGGGATTCCGCGCGACAATTGGTCAATGGACCCCGCCCGCATCGTCGCCCTTCTCGAACCATTTCTCGATGCGCCGCTCTCACCCGCCCAGCTCAATCAAATATCGACGTACATCGATCTATTACTCCGCTGGAATGCCCGCATCAACCTGACCGCTATCCGCGACCCCGAACAAATCGTCCCCCGCCACTTCGGCGAATCGTTTTTCCTGGGCCGCCATTTATTTCCTGCTCATAAGCAATCAGAGGCTGCCCCACCCTTCGCGCCTTCTGCGAAGTGGAATGCAACCACCGAGTCAACTCCAGAAACGCGAGCGCCCGCTGGCGCAATCACTGCAGAGCCAACAAAGGCTGCCCGCGTCATCGACCTCGGCTCCGGCGCCGGATTCCCCGGTCTTCCGATAAAGATCTGGGCCCCCGAAATTCATCTGACGCTCATCGAATCGAATCACAAGAAAGCCGCCTTCCTTCGCGAGGTAGTCCGCTCTCTTACATTGATGAACGTCGATGTAATAGCCGAGCGCGCTGAGACTGTCCTGGCCCGCCTTCACCACCCTCATCACTCCGACAAAAGGGACGAATCCGCCGTCCCCCCGCATCAAGAGAGTCAACCCCGTCGCGCCGACGTCGTCACGTTCCGAGCCGTCGAGAAGTTCGACAAGATTCTCCCCCTGGCCGCGAGCTTCCTCGCCCCCCACGGTCACCTGGCCCTCCTCATCGGCTCCGCCCAAGAGCCTAAGCTAGGCACCGTTCCCAGCCTAAGATGGCAGACAAGACGTATTCCAAAGTCACATATGAGAGTGTTAGCTATTGGGAAAGAATAGAGAAGTGGAGTGTCTATAACAAAATCATACCAATTTGTAATGTAATGCACAAACAATTAGCGCAATTTGAGGTATAAAGTGGGAATTGTTGTCAAACGTATCACATTGAGATAGTGATATGCAAGTGTTCCACGTGGAACGTTTCTCCATTTTTGCTCAGAGTGTTCCACGTGGAACACTCGAGACTGCCAAGCAGACGCCGTCAACCCAACCTCCCAACTCGAAGTCGGACGCTTGCTCGAAAGCATCCGCGTGCCTTGGTCTCGGTTCTTCGTAGAACACTTCCTCCCTGGCTGGGTCTGGCCCACGGCGAATCTCGGCCAGTGTTCCACGTGGAACACTACTCGGGCTTGCACCGAAATCTGGCATTGCTTTCGCACAGGCGATGCCTTTATTCTGGCCCGCAACCGGGAATATTGCAGACGCGCTTGACGTCGCGGCAGAACGCACCAGCCAGAGCATTGCGAGAGTGAACATGGGACGTATCATCGCGGTCGCCAATCAGAAGGGCGGCGTGGGGAAGACCACGACGGCCATCAATCTAGCCGCCTCACTGGCTGCGGCTGAGGTCAACACGCTTGTTGTCGATTGCGATCCGCAATCGAACACTACGAGTGGCTTGGGCTTGGCCAAGGATCCGGAGCGCGTCAACATCTATGACGTGGTGATGGGCGCTGCCACGGCTGAAGAAGCGTTGCAGCTCACGGAGCTGGAACAGCTCTGGCTCATCCCTTCGCACAAGAACCTGATTGGGGCGAACCTGGAACTGGTTGCGGCTGAGCGACGGGAGTATCGGCTGCGGGATGCGCTTGAGCCTTTACGGGAGCGCTTCCGGTTCATCGTGCTGGATTGCCCGCCGGCGCTTGACCTGCTTACGTTGAACGCACTCGTTGCTGCCGATGGGGTGCTGATCCCGATGCAGGCCGAATACTTTGCGCTTGAGGGCGTGTCGGAATTGCTGGACACAATTGAGCGGATCCGAGTCGGGCTGAACCCCGGATTGGCAATCGAAGGCGTTGTGCTGACGATGTTCGACGAGCGGACGAACCTGGCGCAACAGGTGGCGGAGGAGTTGAAGAAGTATTTCGGGGAGAAGCTTTGCCGGACGACGATCCCACGGAATATTCGGGTGGCGGAGGCCCCGAGCCATGGGAAGCCGGCGCTGGTGTATGACGCGCGGTCGCGCGGGGCGGAGAGCTACATCCGGCTGGCGAAGGAGATGCTGGACCGGCAGGCGGCGGATGCGACGGCGCCGGAGCCTGGGGCACAGGAGTCCGCGCAGCAGGAGGGGACGGCGGCGGGCGCGCCGGGTTCGGGGGAAGCTGCTTAGATTGATTGATATAAATATTTATGTATATCGATATGTATTCAAACCGACAAAGAGTATACCTCAGCGGCTAAAGCCGCAGCTGAAGATGCGGTGTTTACCGCAGCGCTGAAAGCGCTGCGCCACCCAAAACCTGAAAAGTTTTTGCGCGGCGTGTTGGATGGAGAGGAACAGAATGCCAAGCATTACTCATGCGGCGGCTACGCCTGATCGGGCTGGGGCCAAGACAGCGGCGGAGAAGGTTCACGAGAAGGTGGTAGAGAAGCGGCGGGCTCTGGGGCGCGGGTTGGATTCGCTGCTGCCGGGGCCGCGCGTGGTTACGGTGGCCGCGCCTCCTACTCCTGCGGCGACTGCTGCGGCACCTGCCGCCCCCGCACAGGTGGAACGGACGGATGATGTTCACGCCCGCAGCGATGAGGAAGTAGAGGTCCTAACTCCGGCGGCTTCGCCCGGGATGACTACGATTTCTGGATTGCAGGCGGCGGAGGAAACGGAGGATGGAACGTCTGGGGGACCCGCGGCTTCCTCTTCTTCGGAGGATGCTGCGGCTGTCGCTCCACCATTCTCATTCTCGGGAGATGAAGTGGTACGGTTGGGTTTGGAATTGATTGATGAGAATCCGCACCAGACTCGGCGGACTTTTCACGAAGATACGCTGCGGGAACTGGGGGAATCGATCCGGGTGCAGGGGGTGCTACAGCCGATCGTCGTGCGGGAATGTGGGGAAGGACGATTCAGACTCATTCTCGGCGAGCGAAGGGTGAGGGCGTCACGGCTGGCGGGGATCGAGACGATTCCGGCGATTGTGAAGCGGGTCAACGAGCAGCAGGCCGCGGAAATGACGCTGGTCGAGAACCTGCAACGGCAGGACCTGAACTGCATAGAGCAGGCCGAGGCATTTGCCAGGCTGAGCACGGAATTCCATCTCACGCAGGAACAGATTGGGGCGCGCGTCGGCATGTCGCGGGAAACGGTGTCGAATTACATGCGGTTGCTGTCGCTGCCGGAGGGCGTGCTGTGCGCGATCATCGCGGGCCAGCTGACCTTCAGCCACGCGCGTGTGATGTTGCAGATGAAGACGACGGACCACGTGGCGCTCTGGTATTACGCGAAGAAGGCGATCGACCACGGGATGTCGGTAAAGAGGTTCGAGGATTTCGTGGCGGGGAAGTTCAATCCACCGGCGGACGGGCCGCCGGTGGAGAAACGGCCTGACATGGGCGGTGGCGCGCGCTGGGTGGATCCGAACGTGAAAGCGGCACAGCGGTCACTGGAGGAAGTGTTGGGGATGAGGGTGCGGATTCGGGACCGGGCTGGCCGGGGAAAGATCGTGATTGATTACGCGACGATTGATGACTTTCAGCGGGTGGTGAGGATGCTGAGAGGGGAGTAGCAGGTCAGAGGTTCGAGGTCTGAGGGTAGAGGTTATTCGGCGCGGGTTCGAGTTTCAGGTATCGGGTGTCAGGTCCTAGGCGTCAATTCTCAGTAACTCAGTTGCCGGGAATCAAAATAGTTAAAAGTGGGACTCGTCGTGCGCCTTTTCGATCTCTTGGACGCTTCGAAGAGGATTCCGTCGCCTGAGTTGGACCTACTTGTAATGTTTTCGCACATTTTCAACGCTGGTCCAATCGATGGATTAGCAATCTATCCATGGACACGATTGCTTCACTCCGGCGGCGTTTTTTGGTGTTCGGGGTCCCTTACAGTCCGCTGCTTCCGCCCCATTGATCACAAATCCGCGGTCGAACGCTCACAGACGCCGCCCATCCCGCGCCCGCTATACTCCTAGCAAATGTCTGCTCCCCAGCCCAAGCCCGATCTGCACGATCCACTCCGCCGCTACTGGGGATACCACGCATTCCGCCCCAAGCAGGAAGACATCATTCGCAGCCTGCTCGCCGGGCGCGATACCTGCGCGGTCATGCCCACTGGAGGAGGCAAGTCACTGTGCTATCAGCTCCCCGCCGTGGTTTCCGGAAAGACAACCGTAGTCGTCTCTCCGCTGATCGCGCTCATGCAGGACCAGGCCGCCCAGCTCGCGCAGATGGGCATTCCCGCTGCCGCCATCAACAGCTTTCAGAACACGACCGAACGAAACTGCGTGATGGCGAATGCGCGCAAGGGCGACTATCGCCTCATCTATCTCTCGCCCGAGCGCCTCGCTGCCGACAGCACCTTCGACTGGCTCGCCCACGTGCCCGTGGGATTTTTCGCCGTCGATGAAGCGCACTGCATTTCCGAGTGGGGACACGAATTCCGTCCCGACTATCGCCAGCTCAGCCGCCTGCGCACGCGCTTCCCCGGCATTCCTATCGCCGCCTTCACCGCCAGCGCCACGCGCCAAGTGCGGCACGACATTCTCAAGCAGCTGCAGATGCGCGACCCCGCGCTCTACATCGCCAGCTTTCACCGCAACAACCTCAACTACGTTGTGCACGAGTGCGACCCGCTAACGCAGCTCGAATTGCTCGAATGCGCGCTGCGCTACTACTCCGAGGGCAACATCATCGTCTACGCGCCCACCATCCGCCGCGTGGAGGAAACCGTCGAATACCTTGAGGAGAACGGCATCCCGGCGATTCCCTATCACGCCAAAATGGAAAACTCCATGCGCCGCCAGAATCAGGAGCGCTGGATGTCGGACGAAGTTCGGGTGCTGGTCGGCACCATTGCCTTCGGCCTCGGCATCAACAAGGCTTCCGTGCGCGCCGTTATTCATCTCTCGCTTCCAAAATCCATCGAGCAGTATTACCAGGAATCCGGACGCGCCGGGCGCGACGGCCGTCCGGCCGACTGCGTCCTTCTCTGGCAAAAGCGCGACCACGTGCTGCTCGAATACTTCATCGGGAAAATTGAAGACGAGGCCGAGCGCGAGCGCTCCTGGGAACGAAAACGCATCGTCAGCCGCTTCGCCGATTCCAAAGCCTGCCGCCATCGCCAAATCTGTCTTCACTTCGGCGAGACGCCCAAATGGGACCATTGCGGCGCCTGCGACAATTGCTCCGGCAAGCCGGATTGGTTAAGCGACCAGCCGGTGCCCCAGCTTCGCGCCCATGATCGGGGACGCCATCGCACTCCGGTGCCCCAGGTTCGCGCTCGTTCTTTGAGCGCTAACCTGGGTGAGTCGAAACCCGCGCCCGAAGAAGACTTTCTCCCCGCGACGACCGTCGCACGCGGAGCGCCTCGCGACTTCGATCCCGCCCTCGCCGACTATCTGCGCGAGTGGCGCCGTTCCATCGCCCGCGAAAACAAGATTCCCGCCTACGTCGTCTTGCACGACAGCACGCTCGAAGAGTTGTGCCGCCGCCGGCCCAAGAAGCTCGCCCAGCTTATGCAAATTGCCGGCATCGGCGTGCGCAAAGCCGACGTGTATGGAGCGGAAATTCTTCAGGCCATCCGTAACTTTGAAGACGGAGCGCGCGCCACGCCGACCGCGCCCAAGGAACTGACTCCGGGCGAAGAAACGCTGCGCTTGCTGCAGGAAGGCCGCACCTTTGAAGAAATCGGCCGCCTCCGTGCGCGCCAGCTTTCCACCATCGTCGGCACAATCGCCAACCTGATCGAAACCGGCCACGTGAAACTCGATCCCAAATGGATCTCTCCCGACGCCCAGCCGCTGATCGAGTCCGCGTGTCTGGAAAAAGGCGTCGAGCGCCTGCGCGATATCAAAGACGCCCTCCCCCCTTACGTCAGCTTCAACGATATCCGCCTGGTCGTAGCCAGCCTGCGCGCCGAAAAAAGACTAGGCGCAAAGATCGAGGTGAAAACCGCCTAGCAGGTTCCGGAAACGGTCGGGATTTTCGGTGGCGCAGCGCGACAGCCGACTCTGTTGCGGGTATCCGTGCTACCTCTGACGTTGGCCTTGATGATGGGCGAAAAATCCCGCTTACATTCAAAACCGCCGGCTGCAGCGTCAACGAGCGCTATCGGCCGGTTACGACAATTGACCTCTGCCAGCGTCCAGACGGCCCGGCCATCACGTTTGGGGACTGCTTTCGCCCACGTTTGAGATCAGCGTTCCCTCCCGCTCACTGCTTTTGTGCAGTCCCGCAAATAGCGAGGTTCCCGGTCGTGTTGGTCTGCACGATTTGCAATCCGTCGGCGAGCGCCCCAGTGGCCGTGTTCAGCACAAGCACATACTGTGTTCCAGTGCTCAGCGAGATCGTTCCAATGCCGTCGGAGTTCACCGTATACGTGCCGGTGAAGGTCTGCGTTTGCAGCGTTCCCCCGCCCTCCATAGAGCTCGACGATCCCTTAACGTTCCCCTTCCCGTCAAAAGTGAACAGACCGTTCCCGGCGTAGATGGGTTGGCTTGCATCGGCAGTCCATTCGTCAGCTTGGAAGCTGTAATTTCCCTTTAAGGTCGCCATAGTGTAGGTCTTTGCCGTCGAGGACTGCAGCAAGGCCGTACTGGTGCCCACTTCGTTGTCGCCCAGATTCGTGACCAGCAACAGTTGTATGCCGTGAGCGATCTTCGCGGAAGTCGAATTGATAACGAATGCCCATTGCCAGCCCGGCGAAAACGCGATCGTGCCCGTGCCGTTAGTGTTCACTGTGTAGGTCCCGGTGAACGTCCCGGCTATTAGGCTGCCGTTTACCATTCCTGTATACGACTCCGTGACATTGCCCACGCCGTCGAATGTCATGACTCCTATCACTCCGCCTTGCGGGACATTCACGTCCGCGGTCCAGCGGCTCCCCAAGAACGCGTAACTCCCGTGCAGACTTGCGTTGTTGAAGGTTGTAGCTTGGGCGGAAAGAACGAGAACGACGGTGACGAAGACCAGAAGACAAACCTGTCTGGAAGTTCGGATGGCCCCTTGCACAAAGCACCTCCTAAGAACCGTCTATTTTTTTGACGGATGATTTTCACATGTGGAAGACAAGTAGGCGCTTGACGCGGCCGTAAAGCAAGGACGTAGAGCACAATGCACTGTGACCAGAAAGTTCTCACATTGTGCTCTTGGAGGAGATTCATTCTGGAGCAGAAGCAATATGTAGCGGTCAACGCGCGTTGATGTTAAATCTGATAACAGAAACTATCGCTTCCGCGTTTCGTTGAAAGAGAAATCGGTTCGCTGGCGAAGATTCGTCCTCACCAAACCGTCCACTTTCGTACCCCTCCTAAAGAGGTCTTGTGGCGCCCGGTAGAATAGAAAAAGCAAACAAGGTCGTTGCTTCGCAAGATTCGTTCTTTGGCAAGAGAATCGGACCTCGGGATCATCGCCCCATTGGATCCCGCATGCGGGATCGACAAAGACACCCCTAACTCTTTATTCCGGAATACTTTACATATAACCCCTTTATCCGGAATACTTTGTAGGGAAATCAGCGCTAAGTCAATGATTTCAATAGACCGGGAGGAGGGGGGGAGGGGGTGCCCGTCACTCGTATCGCAGGCTGTCGACCGGATCAAGCTGCGCGGCGCGCGTTGCGGGTATCGTGCCGAAGATGATCCCAACCAGCGACGAAACTACAATCGCGATCAGAGCTGACAGGCCGGAAATCGGGATGCGGTATTCCGTCAAAAAGCGCACGGAAAACGGGATCGCCAGACCGACAATAATCCCGATCACGCCGCCAATCAGCGAAATCAAGATTGCCTCGGACAGAAACTGAAAAAGGATTTCGCGTTTGGTCGCGCCCATCGCCTTGCGAATTCCAATTTCGCGAATGCGCGCGCTCACGGTCGCCAGCATGATGTTCATAATGCCGATGCCGCTCACCAGCAGCACCACCAGCGAGACCGCCAGCAGAACCGCCGAGAGCGTGTTCGCCGTTTTCTCGGCAACCGACAGGAGTTCCGTGAGGTTCTCCACGTTGTAGACCGACTCCGCACGGTGCCGCGACTGCAGAACCCGTTTGATTTGAGCGCTTGCTGCCGTTACTTCATCCGCGCTCGCCACCGAGAAGTAAATCTGCCGCACCGCATTCGATGGCAGAAAAAAACGGCTCACCGAATAGGGAATCGCCATCGTGTTCTCTTCCACTTCCGACTGCCCAAACGTTTCCACTCGCTCCTTAAACACCCCGATGACCGTAAACGGCAGACCGTTCATCTTGACCACCTGGCCGATCGCGCCTTCTGGCGTCCGCGAGAGCTTCGCCGCCAGCTTTTCGGTGATTACGCCGACTTTGTTGTGCTGCTGCGAGTCCTCCGCGTCAAAGAACCTTCCGGCGAGCAGCACCAGGTTCCGCACCTCACGATATTCGGGAAACACGCCAAGAACCAGAATGTCCTGCTCCTTGCCGTTGCCAATACCGATGCGGTCGCCGAGCGTGACAAACGGCGTTGCCGCGACTACCGAAGGCACCTGTTCCCGCACCGCCGCAACGTCTTCCACGGTAAGTTCGTCAAAAGCGGCGGCGACGCGCTGTCCTCCGCTGGCGTAAGTGGCATAAATCAGGTTCGTGCCAATGCCCTGAATCTGGCCCAGGATGTATTGTTTTCCCGTCATCCCGATCGTGACCACCAGTATGAGAGAGGCGGTGCCGATGGCGATGCCGAGCGCGGTCAGAGCGAAGCGGACCTTGTTGCTGATGAAGGTATCGTAGGCAAAGGCGACGATCTCGCTAAGCACCAGCCGTGGCCTGTGTTGAACCTCGGCGGGTTGAGTCGACACGGTTGACATAGGTATTTAGATGCTTGCCTTGAGCGGAGGCTCCGGCAACCATTCTACTCAGGCATCTGCATAATCGAACGAAGTCGGTGCGGATTCACGGGATATTAGGCTTGGGACATTCGATGCCTCTTTCCGCAGGCTTCGGACACCGGCGGCGAAGATTCCCAGCATCAGCACCATCTCGAGGTACTTCCATGCATCCGGCAGCATGGTCACGAAATCTTCGTTCACTTCAACAAAGACATTCAGCGAGAGCAGCAGCACCGCGAACCCAATTAGAGCTGGTTTGCGGAAAGTCCGCCCGACGCCGCGCAGCGAACGCCACGCTATCAACGCCATGGGCAGCGAAACCGCCGCCACGTCATAGGTTAGAATCCGCGGATTCAGCAAAACTACTCCCAGCAGCATCACTGGCGCCCAACTCGCGAAGCGGACTTTGCCCTCACGATATAGCCGAGACAGCCACAGCAAGAGCGGAAACATTGCCAACGCGTAGACCACATAAAGGATGATGGATGGCATTTCGTAAGGCACGCCCATGATCTGCAGCACGCGCGCCAGATTGCCCGCCGGGCCACAACCAAAGTCGCGCCTCATCTGCGACATGACCTTCAGCGAGTTCACGTACACGTGGAAGGCCTGAGGCCAGAGCCTGAACTGCAATGCATAGAGGCCGAGTCCGGCGGCTGCGGTGATCATGGTCCGCGTCCATTGACGCTTCCCGCAGAGCAATGGGATCGCGAGCATCGTCAGCAGATGCACTTTGACGCAGGATGCCGCCAGCACCGCCAGGTAGAACCAAATCCAGCGGCCGCGCTTCCAGCCCACAGCCGCGGTCGCTAGCATGAGGCCATAGAGAATGTATGCCAGGTTGCCCGAGACAATTACATCATTGATCAGCAGTCCGGGGAAAAACGCAATGACGGGAGCCACATAGCGAAAGAGCTTGCGCTCGTCCGGGGAGGCAAACTGCATTCCCACCCACAGCTGAAGCAGCCATCCGGAAAAGTACGCGAAGCCGAACACCGCGATCGTCAGCCAAAGAGGGAGCAGTCTCGCCAGGCCTAGCGCGGCAATCATAAACAAGGGTGAGTACGCGAGCGAAGAATCCACTTGGCCGTGAATGTAGGCCTGGTACTGGTGAAGATCCGCAAGGTAGACTTGGGCATCCCAGGCGAAAGGCAGAAAGATCCCCATGCCCACTATCGAGCACACTGCCCCCAGCCATAACAATCCGACGACCCATCGCCCCTGGTCAGTGGCTGTCTGACGCATCTCTGGGAATGTCGCTCCGGCATACTTTATGGGTAGATGACTGTGCTCGCCGGTGCTCAAATCATTCTCATTTCGCGAGCAATATGAGTATTTTTGCTGGAGCCAACCGCTCCCATTGTTGTTGAAGTCATAGCGGTGCTTGGGATCAAGTTATTAAGTAGATTGTACCGTAGGCGCTTCTGACCAACTACGCGTCTTGCTCGCCGCCAGCGGCGCGCTACTTCAAGCGGCATACCAGGACGCGGCTGTTCTGATACGGACAGTCCATTCCTTGCACTCCAGGTTGCGCCAGCACCACCCAGTTCACTCCAAATGAACGCTGCAGGCGCTGAAAATCGCCGGCTTGAAAATTGCTCCAACCTTGTTGCGCGTCTACCTCTTTCTTCCACCGTGCCGCCAGACTTGGGACTTGGGTCGCCACCGATGCGTCTTTTACGTAGTCGGCCAGCGCGCTGCGCTCCGCCAAGGCGCGAAAACTATGGAAATCTTCTCCCGGCAACTCCATGTAATAGGGATCCAAAGCGAACAAACTATCGGAGGGCGTGTTCTGCCGAATCCACTGAAAAGCTTGGACCCAGGCATTTCGTGGCTTTGCGCCTGGCCATTCGACATGCCTCGTGGCGGGAAACGTTTGACGCTGCGTCCAGAACATCCCCAAGCCCAGCGGGACAAACAAGAGCAGCCAGCGGTAGGCGTGCCGGCCTAGGATTTTCTGACCGATGAGCCCTCCAACTAGCAAGAAGAAGAGCAAGTAGAGGAGATGAAGAAAACGCATAGGCTGAAACGGCTTCAGCCTGTCGAGGCTTGGCGGAAGCATGATGGCAATGGCGACGGCGAGTTGGAAAATACCAAACAACACTAGCCTCAAGGCCACGCGCCCCTGGACCTTATTCTCCCGAACATTTTCCTGGACCAGGGAACCGTCGTTCCGCGCGAGCCGGTAAATTCCCCACAACAAGAACAACGGGGCAATCACGCCCAGCCATTCATACCAATGCCAACGCGACAGATAGTAATAGTTGCGCGTGTTGGCGGCTTGTTGCCAAGCCGGAGAGGTGGGCTCGAAAATCCACCCTAATGGAAGCACGGCCGCAGCGGAAGATAGCAGTGGTTTTTCGGCACGCCACCAGAGGAAGACACAATAAGAAATGCCAAAGCTGGCCATCAGCGGGTGAGTCACGATAGCCAGCGCCAGAAGGAATGCTGCGAGGAAGGGGCGGCGGTCGAGAACAGCCACGATCGCTGCCAGTATGGCGGCTGTCGCGAGAGCCCGCGGATGAAGATATTGATCGTCAAGATACAGTGCGGTACCCGCGACAGGTAGAGTCAGCACGGCGGCAACGAATGCCACGGCTGCCCATTGCGCATGCGACTCTGCGAAGGCCCTGCGGGCAATACGTAGGCATCCCCACAGAATCAAGGCAATGGAAACGAACTGCCATAGCAAAACCATCTCTCCGACGGGTAGATGCGTGACCCGAACTGAACCGGCAATGACTTTGTCGAATATCGTGGCCTGCAGTTGTACGCGAAAGAAGTCGGCATCGTGCGGAAAAAGCGCGGGATTGAGATCCTTCTTGATGGCCGCTAAATATACGCCATCGTCCTCGACTCCGGGGTGGTAGCCCTGCACCAGGAAGGCGAGCAGAGTCACGCTCACAAGCAGCAACAGGGTTTTGGCCGCGGAATGGTCTTTCATGCCTTGATCCTTAGAGAATCACCTTGACCAGGATGAGGATCGCGAGATGGAGTTTGGCAGGTCTCCCGGCTGGAGTGGCCGCCCCCATTAGGCTCCTTTGCTGTTGACAACGCCGGCTTCATAATACTGGCGTTCCAAACGGCGGCCGCGCTCGTTGAAGATGGAGAATTTTGCGAGGCCCCATTTTTGCAGGGCGAACTGCAACGTCGTCGCCAGCACGCCGAATCCATATTTCACGCTGCGCCGGAAATTGATGGACGAAGCCTCTTCGAAATATTTCGTCGGGCAGGAAATTTCGCCGATACGAAAGCCGAAATGCACGCACTGCGCCAGCATCTGATTGTCGAAGACAAAGTCGTCGGAGTTCTCAAGCAGCGGCAGCTTGGTGAGGACATCGCGGCTGAAGGCGCGGTAGCCGGAGTGATACTCCGACAGCTTGACTCGCAAAAAGAGGTTCTCGAAGGCGGTCAGGAGGCGGTTCGCGACGTACTTATAAAAGGGCATGCCGCCGCGCAACGCATTGCCTCCAATGATGCGCGAGCCGAGCACCACGTCGTAAACGCCGTACGCGATCATGCTGACCATGGACGTGACCAACAGCGGCGTGTATTGATAATCAGGGTGCACCATGATGACGACATCTGCGCCCACGGCCAGCGCTTCGCGATAGCAGGTCTGCTGGTTGCGGCCGTATCCGTAGTTGCGATCATGGATGAAGTACTGCAGGCCCAGCCTGCGCGCAACTTCTACGGTGCGATCGGAGCTGTGGTCGTCGACAAGAATGCACGCATCCACGAGGTCGGGCAGTTCCCGAACGGTGGCTTCCAGCGTCTTTTCCGCGTTGTACGCGGGTAGCACCACGGCAATGCGCTTGCCGTTGATCATGCAGAAATCCTCAAATTCGCCTTGTAAATGATAACCGAAAGCCGCGGGAATGCCCGATGTTTGGGGTCCGCAGGGAAGCATTTGCGATTTATGATCTTAAGCATGTCTGCCCGTACGCTGTTTGACAAAATCTGGGACGCGCACCTGGTGACGGCGCCCGCCGGCCAGTCGCCACTGCTCTACATTGATCTGCACCTGGTTCACGAAGTAACCTCGCCGCAGGCTTTCGACGGGCTGCGCGCCAATGGACGCCGTCTGCGCCAGCCATTGCGGACCGTTGCCACGGTCGACCACAACGTTCCTACCACGCCGCGCGGCTTGCCCATCACCGATCCGATTGCGGCGAAACAGATTGAAGCGCTACAGAAAAATTGCCGCGAGTTCGGCGTTCCGTTCTTCGATATGGATTCGGCCGAGCAGGGCATTGTGCACGTCATCGGACCGGAGTTGGGCCTTACGCTGCCCGGCATGACTATTGTTTGCGGCGACAGCCACACCTCCACGCACGGAGCCTTCGGTTCGCTGGCGTTTGGCATCGGCACGTCGGAGGTCGAGCATGTGCTCGCCACGCAATGTCTGCCGCAGAACAAGGCGAAGGCGATGCAGATTGTGGTGCGCGGCAAGCTACCGGTGGGTGTTACGGCCAAAGACCTGGCGCTCGGAATCATCGGGCGCATCGGCACGGATGGCGCGACCGGACACGTGATCGAATTTGCGGGCGAAGCCGTGCGCGGGCTCTCGATGGAAGGGCGCATGACGCTATGCAATATGAGCATCGAGGCTGGAGCGCGCGCCGGGTTGATTGCGCCGGACGAGACGACGTTCGCCTATGTCCGCGGCCGCCGTTTCGCGCCGCAGGGGAAAGACTGGGACGCGTCGATTGCTGACTGGCGCACTCTCGCAACCGATCCGGGTGCGCGGTTCGACCGCGTCGTGGAGATCGATGCGGCTTTGCTTGCGCCGTACGTAACTTGGGGGACGAATCCCGGTATGGTGGTGGCCGTGGATGCACGCGTGCCCGAGTTAGCGAGCTTTGCCGCTGAATCCGATCGGCGCGCTGCCGAGCAGGCTCTTTCCTACATGGGGCTTCAACCGGGTACGCCGATCGAGAACATTGCCGTTGACCGTGTCTTCATCGGCTCGTGCACGAATTCGCGTATTGAAGATTTGCGCAGCGCCGCACGCGTCGCGAAAGGACGCCGGGTCAACCCCAAAGTCCGCGCCATGGTCGTGCCCGGCTCGCAGGCGATCAAACACGCCGCCGAGCAGGAAGGATTGCATCGCATCTTCCTCGATGCCGGATTTGAGTGGCGAGAATCGGGATGCTCGATGTGTCTTGGCATGAATCCCGACATCCTCGAACCGGGTGAGCGCTGCGCCTCAACCAGCAACCGCAATTTCGAAGGCCGCCAGGGCCGCGGGGGACGCACGCATTTGGTCAGCCCTGAGATGGCAGCCGCGGCGGCGATTAAAGGGCACTTCACCGACATTAGGAAGTGGCAATTTATCCAGTAGCGACGAACTGGCGTACCACGATTGAGTTAAGATTGCTTGTTCACACCTTTGCATTTCAGCCGTCGAAGGCCTTTATGAATAAAAACGTCTTGTGCTTCCTCGTGGTATTCTCGCTTCTGTTTTCTTGCGCCGCGATTGCTCAGAAGTCATCCTCATCCGAGCCCGTGCTGCCCTACTCGCCGAGCCTGGATCTGACGTCGATGGATAAGTCCGTAGATCCCTGCTTCGACTTTTATCACTATTCCTGCGGCGCATGGCAGAAGAGGAATCCCATCCCCCCCGACCAGACTTCCTGGTCGGTCTACGGCAAGTTATTTGAGGACAACCTGAAGTTTTTGCGGGGGATGCTGGAGCAGGCGGCCAAGCCGAGTTCACAGCGTACGGCTGTCGAACAAAAGACGGGCGACTTCTATGCGGCCTGCGTGAATGAAGCCGTCGTTGAAAAGCAGGGCCTTTCCCCGGTGCAGCCCGAGCTCGATGCTATTGCTAAGATCAAATCGGTAAAGGACCTCACGCCCCTTGTGGCGCGCCTGCAGTTCACCTATCGGCAGTACTCCTATAACAGTCCCATGCTTTTTGCGGCCGGGTCGAATCAGGATCCTGACAACTCCGAGCAGGTGATCGCCGACGTGGATCAAGGCGGCCTCGGGCTTCCCGACCGCGACTACTACACCAAGACCGACGCGAAGTCGAAAGAAACCCGCGACCGCTACTTGCAGCACGTGCAGAAGGTTCTCGAACTGGCCGGCGACAGCCCGGAGGTTGCGAAGAAAAATGCGGAGACAATTCTCCGCATGGAAACGGCGCTGGCCCAGGCTTCCATGACCCGCGTGGACCGCCGCGACCCCCACAAACTGGTCCACAAGATGAAGGTCGCCGACCTCGCTCAGCTAGCCCCGAATTTCGACTGGGCCACGTATTATCGCGAGCTGGAGTACCCGCAGTTTGACATTCTCAACGTGGACGCACCCGATTTCATCAAGCAGATGAATGCGCTCCTCGGCTCCGAACCGGTGGAAAACTGGAAGACGTATTTCCGTTTCCACGTGGTCGATACCTCGTCCCCGTATCTGTCGTCGAAATTCTCGGAAGAGAATTTCGAGTTCTATCGCAAGTATTTGCGTGGGGCCAAGGAAATGCAGCCTCGCTGGAAGCGCTGCGTGCAATATACCGACTACAGCCTTGGCGAAGCGCTGGGGCAGGTGTATGTGGCCAAAGTTTTTTCGCCCGAGCTCAAGCAGAGCACGCTCGACATGGTGCAACGGATTGAGACCGCCATGGGTGAGCGCATCCGCGCACTCGACTGGATGAGCCCGGAAACCAAGCAGCAGGCTTTGACCAAACTGGCTGGCATTGGCAACAAGATTGGCTATCCCGACAAGTGGCGCGATTACAGTTCGGTGAAGATCACGTCCGACGACTTCGCTGGAAACGTGCAACGCGCGCACCGGTTCGAGAGCCGGCGCGATATCAACAAAATTGGCAAGCCGGTCGATCACGGCGAATGGGATATTTCCGCTCCGACCGTCGATGCCTATTACAACCCCCAGATGAACGACATCAATTTTCCTGCGGGAGTCTTGCAGCCTCCGCTCTACGACACCAAAATGGACGACGCACCGAACTACGGCAACACCGGTGGCACGATCGGCCACGAACTCACGCACGGCTTCGACGATGAAGGCAGCCAGTTCGACGCCCACGGAAATTTGAAGGATTGGTGGACCAAGGAAGATCGCGAGAAATTCGACGCGCGCACCAGGTGCGTGGACGATCAGTACTCGGCTTATGTCGCGGTGGAAGATGTGCACGTCAACGGTAAACTGACGCTCGGTGAAAACGTGGCCGATCTTGGAGGCGAAATTCTGGCCTACATGGCGTGGCAAGACAAGACGAAAGACATGCACCTGCAGCCGGTGGACGGGCTTACGCCCGAGCAGCGCTTTTTTATTGGCTTCGCGCAGTGGGATTGCGCGAACGAGCGCCCTGAGGATTTGCGCGTGCGGGCGATGACCGATCCGCATTCGCCGGCGCAGTACCGCATCAACGGTGTGGTGGTGGACATGCCGGAGTTTCAGAAGGCATTTCAGTGCAAAGCAGGCCAGCCCATGGTGGCGCCAGCCGATAAAATCTGCAAAGTCTGGTAGACCGGTACTCTGTCGCAAAACACACTGAACTAAACGATTATGCAACCATTTCGCAAACATACCGGCACCGTCGCCCCGCTCGATCGCGTCAATGTGGATACCGACCAGATCATCCCCAAGCAGTTCCTGAAACGCATCGAGCGCACCGGCTTCGGCCAGTTCCTGTTTTACGATTGGCGCTTCTCGCCCGACGGCCAGGAGATCGCTAGCTTTGTTCTGCACGATGCGCGCTACCGGGGCGCGACTATCCTTGTTGCCGGAAAAAACTTCGGCTGCGGGTCCTCGCGCGAGCATGCGGTCTGGGCGCTTGCTGATTACGGATTCCGCGTGGTCATCGCGTCCTCGTTCGCCGATATTTTCGCGAATAACAGTTTAAAGAACGGTTTTTTGACAGTTTGCCTCAGCGACAAGCAGGTGGCTGAGGTCATGCGCCGCGCGCGCGAAGTCGAAAACTATCAGCTCAGCGTCGATCTCGAAACCCTGAGCATCGAGGACGGCAGTGGTTTCGTCGCGAAATTCGTCCTCGATGCGTTTGCTCGCCATTGCATGCTCAACGGACTCGACGACATCGGCCTGACTCTGCAGCACGAAGCCGCCATCGCCGCCTATGAAGCGAAGCATCCGGTGCGCGCGGAGATGAAGGCGATCGCCACGAGACCTGCCTAGACCCTGTCCGCGCGTTGTACACTTTCTGTTTCTTTTCTGACCCGGTATTTAGTCGGCGCAGTTTCTGGAATTGGAGTGTTCGTGAAGAAGTTTGTCGCCGGTTACGTTCTTGCTTGCTTCCTGTTCTCGACGGGGGCTGCGCAGACCTCCGCTCAAAAGCCGCTCACCATCGAAGCGATTTTTGCTGAAGGCGGCATTACCGGCCGCGCTCCTGAAGCGATTAAATGGAGCCCGGATGGTACCAAGGTCTCTTTCGTGCAGCGCGACGATTCCGGCGAACAAGGCCAACTCTGGTATGTCGACGCAGCAACAGGCGAAAAGAAGGTTCTCGTCAGCGAAGACAAGCTTTCGCAGCTTGCGCCGCCAACTTCAACGATTCACGACGAGCGCGAAAAGGAGCGGGTGACGCGTTATCACGTGGCCGCTTACCTGTGGTCGCCTGACTCCAAACACCTGCTTTTCGACTCCCACGGCCAGCTCTGGTATTACAGCCTGGAGAACGGCACCGGCGTGCAGCTTACTTCGTCCTCCGATCCGAGCGAGGATCCGAAGTTTTCGCCCGATGGCAAACGGATTGTCTATTTGCGGAAACACAATCTCTATGCGCGGCCGGTCTCGGGGCAGGACGAACGGCTGCTCGTCCAGCCTGAAAAAGATAAGAACAAGGACAAGAACTGCCTTGGCAAGTCCGACGTCGACGTTCTGAACGGAGAAGTTGACTGGGTATACACCGAGGAACTCCACGTTCGCAGCAATTATTTCTGGTCGCCCGACGGCCACGACATTCTCTTTCTGCAGATGGATGAAAGCCGCGTCCCGACGTATCCCATCACCGACTGGACCCCGACCCATCCCCATGTCGATCAGGAAAAATATCCGAAGGCCGGCGATCCGAATCCCACCGTGCGCCTTGGAGCCGTTTCGAGTGACGGTAGCAAACCGCGCTGGATCAAGCTCACTGACGATGAGGACACGTATATCCCCCGCTTCGGCTGGATTCGCGAGGGTTGGGCTTGGGCCGAGGTGCTGAATCGGAAGCAGGATGTGATGGACCTTTATTTCATCGACGCGCATTCCGGCAAGTCGCGCAAGGTGATGACCGAATCGGCGCCGGATGCGTGGGTCGAGGTCAACGACAACGACAATTTTCGCATCCTCAAATCCGGAGATAAATTCCTTTGGACCAGTTGGCGCGATGGGTATACACACATTTATCTCTATAGCTTCAACGTGGCCAATCCGCTTGCGGACGACGCCAAGCTCGAACGCCAGCTCGAAAGCGGAGACTACGAAGTGCTCTCCGTCAACGGTGTCGACGAGGAGTCCGGCACGGTCTTTTTCACCGCCAATAAAGGCGATCCACTTCAGCAGCAGCTTTTCTCTATAAAACTGGATGGCACAGAATTGCGCCGCGTCTCTTCCGAAGAGGGCACCTACTCCGCTACGTTCTCCGAGAACGGCAAGCATTATGTTGAACACTATTCCGCCCCGCAGACGCCGCCTCGCGTAGCTGTCTGTGGAGCGGGCAGTCCCTGCACGGAAATCTGGAAGGCGCGCAGTGTCGCCGACTATAACTTGATTGCGCCGAAATACCTGCAATTCAAGGCCGATGACGGCACACCTCTCTACGGGTCGCTGCTATTGCCGCCCAATGCCGACGCAAACCAAAAACTGCCGCTGATTGTGAACGTCTATGGCGGACCCACCGCGCAGGAAGTGCAAAAAACATGGAGCGGAGGAAGTTTGCTGTTCCATCAGATTCTGGCTGAAGAAGGCTTTGCCATCTTCACTGTCGACAACCGCGGCAGCGGCAATCGCGGGCGCAAGTTTTCGGCCGCGCTCCG
>Ga0182014_10000392_pt1 | contig 57345 bp, 47 predicted proteins | sample 612S2DmetaG_FD_120489 | JGI IMG/M metagenome (GOLD analysis project Ga0182014, IMG submission 120489) | Permafrost microbial communities from Stordalen Mire, Sweden - 612S2D metaG | ecosystem: Environmental > Terrestrial > Soil > Wetlands > Permafrost | place: Sweden: Stordalen | collected... | reverse complement strand
GTCACTGAGGATCTTTACCAGCTCCTCAGGCGTCAGCAATTTCATGTTTGTGCTGTCGGCGGCCTGTGCCAAAGAAACGAAGAGCGCCACGGCTGCCAGGGAAACCGTCCGGATGAACTTCTCAGGAAGAGAGCGGCGATTTGTGGACATGAGTCATTATCGGCGTGCGCTTCGAGAATGAGCAACTGGGCGTGAGGAGAGTATCGCTTCGAGTAGCCGGCCCGTCCGGAATCACGGCCTTCGTCGAATTCCTGTCAACGCGCACATTGCGAAACGTGATGGAGATCGGATCCTAAAACCATTCGCCGCATCGACGGCATGCACAACGCGGTCGAGGCACGAATGATGAGATCGCGTTTTCATGCGTTTGCGCGGCTGTGCAGGTACCTCCGTACCGTCTGTAGTACCTTGGTTACCGGATACGCAGTACTCGCAGGATCATTCACCGAATAGCCACATCAGGTGGTTATTAAACTAGAGCAACGTACTATATATAGACATTCACCGCAACTCCTATCTTTCCCAATTCCACAAAACCCCCATAAAACCCAAAGAAACCGGGACATTCCCCTTGAGAGCCCCTCGGTACCGGTTGAGATATGCTCAGCACACCAAAACTCACTCGAATGCGTTTGGAACGAGGCGATGGTTTTCCCTATTTCCTCAGCGCTGACGGAAGAAAGGCGTACTGGGAGCGCAAGTCTAGTGGACAAGGAAAATGGCATGGGCGATTCGCGAGAAGTGATGAACATTCGTCAAGCTTCACAGTACCTGGGAGTGAGTCCGGACACTTTGTACAAGTACGTGAACGAACAGAAAATTCCGGCCTTCAAGCTGGGGAATCGCTGGCGGTTCAAGAAGTCGAAACTCGACCAGTGGATGGAAGAGAAGTCGATGGAAACCGAGCCGCAGGCGAAGAAGAAAGTTAAGGCAGCAATGAAGGCTGCCGGGCAGCAGTAACAGACCTGCCGGCAAAGCGCCGGCGGAAACAAAAGGCGGACACATGTTTGGAATGGCAGCGAAGACGATCGTGGGTCTGGATGTGGGCTCTTCGAGCATCAAGGCGGTCGAGCTCAGAAAGACGCGGACAGGAATTGAAGTGGCGCATCTCGGTTTGGAGCCGATTGCCCCGGACCTGGTGGTCGATTCCATGATCGTGGACTCGGGCCAGGTTTCGAGTTCGATCGCGAAGCTGTTCACCGACACGCAGATCAAGTCCAGAGCCGTGGCGACGGCGGTGAGCGGCCACTCGGTGATCGTGAAGAAAATTTCCCTGCCTTCGATGAGCGACCAGGAACTGGCCGAGACCATCCAGAAGGAAGCGGCGCAGCACATTCCCTTCGATCTGGCCGACGTGAATCTGGATTATCAGATTCTCTCCGAAGACGCGGGTAACCCGCAGATGGACGTTTTGCTGGTGGCTGTCAAGAAGGACAAGATTCTGAACTACACCAACGTACTCTCGATGGCCGGCAAGACTCCGGCTATTGTGGATATCGATGCGCTTGCCCTGCAGAACTGCTACGAGTACAACTACGAGCCCGCCCCCACGCAAGTGGTGGCCCTGCTCAACCTGGGTGCCAGCGTGATGAACATCAACATCGTGAAGGGCACAACGCCGCTGTTTCCGCGCGACGTTTCCGTGGGCGGCCATCAGTACACCGATTCCCTCCAGAAGGAACTGGACCTGAGCTTTGACGACGCCGAATCTCTCAAGCTCGGCCGCAAGGTGGGCACGGTGCACGACGATGCCAAAGCGCCCATCCTGCAGCAGGTGACGGAAATCATCGTGCTCGAGATCCAGAAGACCTTCGACTTTTTCCGCGCCAGCGCCGCTGGTGAACACATCGAGAAGATTTATCTGGCCGGCGGTTCGGCCCGCGTTCCCGGCCTGGTCGAAGCCTTGCGCCAGGAGTTCTCGATGCCGGTGGAGCTGTTCAATCCCTTCCAAAAAGTAGTCGCTCCCGCCGATGGAGCCGGAGCGCAGTTGGTGGAACAGAACGCCGGGCAATTGGCAGTCGCCGTGGGTTTGGCCCTGAGGAGCTTCGAAAGATTATGATCCGAATCAACCTGCTGGGTTCTCCGAAACCGAAAGGCAAGAAAGGCGCAGCCTTTACCATGCCGAGCATGGACTTCAACGTCGGCTCGCCGATGGTGCTGGCTGCGACCGTGGTCCTGATCGCCGGACTTGCCAACGCCAGTTACTGGTATATCCTCGACCGGCAAACGAAGTCGATCGCCGAACAGATGCAGGTCGCGGAGGTCAAAAACCGCGAACTGGCCGACATCAAGGCGCGTTACCTGGAGCGCCAGAGGCAGAAAGAGTCCTATCAGCGCCGGGTCGATGTCATCGATCAGCTGCGCAACAACCAGTCCGGTCCGGTCAGCCTGCTCTCCATGATTGGGGACACGGTCAATAACACCGAGGCGATCTGGCTGAACAGCATGCAGGATCAGGGGGCAAGCGTCGCCATCGACGGCACCGCGCTCTCCAGCGATGCGGTCGCCAACCTGATCACCAACCTGCAGAAGACCGGTTTCTTTAAAAACATCGAGATCAAGGAAAGCTTTCAGGACGAGGGCATCAAGGACATGCAGGCATTCCAGTTCACGCTGACCTGCGAAAAGGCGAAGTCGTAAAGGCGGAATGACCATGAATCTGGGCGAATTCACAGGTGTGAAGCTGTTGGGAGCTTTGGTGCTCGGAGCGGCGGTGGTGACCGGCGGACTCTATTTCACCGTCTTCAAGTCACAGCGCGAGGCGAATGCGGCCGCTCAGACCAAACTGGAGGCCAAACAGCGCGAGAACCGCGAACTGGAGGCCTACCGGCCGAAACTGGCCGATATCGAGCGCCAGCTCGCCAGCCTGAAACAGCAACTCGAAATCGAGCGGCGCATCGTGCCCGATGAGAAGGAAATCGATAACTTCATGCGCATGGTCGACGGCGAGGCGCGCAAGGCCGGCGTCTGGGTTCGCCGCTATACCTCGAAGCCTTACAGCGCGAAAGAGTTCTATACGGAAGTGCCCTTTGAGGTCGAGTTCGATGGGCCCTACTACTCCATGCTTGGGTTCTTCGACCGGCTGACCAAGGTGGAGCGCATCGTCAATGTCTCGGGCCTGGCCGTTGCCTCAACCAGGAAGCCCTCGGACGCGCACGCCAAGCACACCTACCAGTACGCGCCGGGCGAGAGCGTGGTAGCCACATGCTTGACGACGACGTATTTCAGTCACGATCTGGATCCGGCGGGACCGGCCGCGCAGGCCGCTCCTCCGGCAAAGAAGTAGGAGGGATGGGATGAAGCCGTCATTCAAACTAACGACGACGATTCTGGCGGGCCTGCTGGCGGGGGGCTTGGCCTCGGCCCAGACTCCCAGCATCATCCAGAACACGCGCAACACCATGAATACGGTGCGTGACAACCAGGCTGCGGCGTCAAATGCGGCCCTCGGCATACCGCAAAATGCGCCAGCGGCGGCCACCACTCCCGCGGCCAGGAGCAGCGCGGCTGGAGCGGCTGCCGTGACGCCCACTTCGATAAAGCTGGGCCAAACCAAAACTTCGAAACCGAAGCATACCGTTGCGATTCACAAGGAAGCGGCACCCAAAGTGGCGCCGGCCGATCCGAAGACCTCCGCTCCCGTTCCTGGGACCGTAGCCAGCAGCGCTGCCGGAACCGACAACGACGCCGAAGATCCGGCTGCCTCCGAAAAAAAGTACAACCCGAACGGCAGAAGGGATCCCTTCCTCAGTCCAGTCGTGAACCACGGCGGCGGGGGGGCCGGCTGCAGCACCGGCAAGAAGTGTCTGGAGATTGGCACCATCAGTCTGCAGGGTGTGGTTCGCTCCGATACCGGCTTCATTGCGGTGGTCAGTAACGGCCTGAATAAGGCCTATTTTCTGCACGAGAACGATCCGGTATTCAACGGCTACGTCGTGAAGATCACCAGCGACTCGATCGTGTTCCAGGAGACGCTGCAGGACCGGTTGGGAAAGACGTTCACACGGGAAGTAGTGAAGAAGATTACAACCCCGGCCGTATAGGCCGGAACAGAAGCGACTTTGACGAAACACATGGAGGCCAAGTGGCCTCCCATGGGGAGATAGGGAAATGCGAAAGCAACTGCTGGGTCTGATTGTTCCGCTGCTGGCGTTCGGGCTGATCGCCTCCGCGGCCGACATGACGGGTAAAGGTGCGGCGGCGGGCGCGCAATTGGAGCGGCTCGAAGTAGCCCACAGCCAGGACGGGCTGCGCCTCGAATTCAAGGCGAAGGGCACGCTCGCGCCCAAGCTGACGACGCTCGATTCTCCGGCGCGCATCGTCATCGACCTTCCCAACACCGTGATGGCTGCGAGCCAGAATCACGTCGTTGTCGACCAGGGCGGTGTCAAGGACGTCCGCATTGGCATGGACGGGCAGGGCAACACACGAGTTGTGGTTGACCTCACCGCGCGTCACCAGCACGAACTGGTGCCCGGTGCCGATGGTGGCTTCGTACTCAAGATTGCCGATGCCGGCGCGCGCCATGAATCTGCGTCGGCGACGAAACCGGCCGCCAGCCCGGCGCCGAAACTGGTGCTGGCTTCGGCCCCCGTGGCCTCGGTTCCTGCGGCTCCCGTCTCCGCCACCACTGCGCCCGCACCCGCGCCGGCCGCCGACAAGCCGGCGGACTTTGCCTTTGTCGAGCCGAAATATTCGGTCACTTCCAAGACCGATCCCGCGGCCGCTCCGGCGGAGAAGGCGCAGGAAGCCGCCAGCCGGTTTGCCGACAAGACAGCGTCGGAACTGGTGGCCACGACGGCCAATGCGACTATGCAAGGCAGCGGGCAGGGAATTCAGCCCGCCGTAAACCTTGCCGCCGAACAAAAAGCTCAGATGGAGCAGAAGCAGCCGGCAACCAACGGCCCGAAATACACGGGCGAGCCGATTTCGGTCAACCTCAAGGACGTGGACCTGAAAGACTTCTTCCGGCTCATTCACGAAATCAGCGGATTGAACGTTGTGCTCGATCCGAACATCCACGGCACGTTGACCATCGTGCTCGACGATGTTCCCTGGGACCAGGCTCTGGACATCGTGCTCAAGAATAACGATCTGTCGCGGCAACTGGACGGCAACGTTCTGCGCATCGCCACCATGGACACCCTGAAGCACGAAGCTGAGAGCCGCCGCGCCCAAATTGATGCTGAGGCGCTGGCCGTCGATAAAGTAACGATTACCCGCTTCCTCAGCTATGCACACTCCAAGGACATCCTGCCGACGGTCAGGAAGTTCCTCAGCCAGCGCGGCGATGTGGTGGCCGATGAGCGTACCAACGCCGTGATCGTTTCCGACATTCCTGCCGTGCTCCCGCAAATCGACCGCATCATTCAGCAGATGGACCGCAAGACGCAGGAAGTGGAAATTGAAGCGCGCGTCGTAGCCGCAACCCGCAGCTTCGCGCGCGATATCGGCACGCAGCTTGGCTTCGGCTGGGGCAATGGGCCCACGCAGGTGGGCGGCGTTCCCGGCCAGGGCGGCCCTGGAGGTTCTCCTTACACCAATACAACCTCTACCAATCCTCTCTACCCAACGACGGGGATCGGGACGGGCGTGATTCCGCTGTTCTCAAACCTGGGTGCAGCTGGACCGACCAGCGGAATTGGTTTTTCCACCGGTACCAACAACATGCGGATTGACTTCGCGCTCACCATGGCCGAGTCGCGAGGTTTGCTCAAGATTCTTTCCCGTCCGCGCGTGGTTACGCAGAATCACATTCAGGCAGTCGTGAAGCAGGGCGTACGCATCCCCATCGTGACCTTGGGCCAGTTGGGTGGACCGCCGACCACGACCTACGTCGACGCCTTCCTCCGCCTGACTGTGACTCCGCAGATCACGTCGGAAGGAACCATCTTCCTGAACGTGGATGTGGAAAACACGATCCCGGACTATTCCGAAGAGGATCAATATCACAACCCCGCACTGATTACGCAGCAGGCTACCACTCAGGTCCTCGTCACCGACGGCGGAACGGTGGTGATCGGCGGCGTGATCCAGACCAACAACTCGCTGAACGTTCAACAGGTGCCAATACTCGGCGACATTCCGTACCTTGGCAACCTGTTCAAACATCGCTCGGTGTCCACTTCCACGCAGGAGCTGATCTTCTTCATCACTCCGCGCATTGTGCAGACATAGTCAGGAGTTAAGACAAGCGCTAGCCGCCGGAATTCTTCGGATAACCGTCCGAGGGTCCGGCGGCTTCGTTTTTGAGCCTTCTCCGTTTTCTCCACCTTTCTGCTGCTAAACTCCTGCGCATGGACTCGATCGCCATGGATCACGCCGGACGTTTGTTGCGGCTGCAATCCATCCTTCCCGAAAGCAAGCTCGATTTCCTGCTGATCACTCACCTTCCCAACGTTCGCTATCTGACCGGATTTACGGGCAGCGCGGCGGCGCTGCTGGTCGGCGAGCAGGGTGCAACGCTGTTTACCGACGGGCGGTATATCGCGCAGGCCAAACAAGAAGTGAGAAATGCACGGATTGTGATCGGCAGCAAGGCGCCGGCGCTGGCGGCTGCGGAGTGGCTGGCGGCGCAGCGGGGAAGAGCGGCGTCAGGGCGGGTCGGTGGCCCACTCAAGCCTTCTTTTGGCTTGAGTGGGGCAACGTCCTATGGAACGCTGGGCATTGAAGCCGAATCGCTGACTGTCGGCGCACGCGACCGGCTCCGAGCCGCGCTGCGCGGCAAGTCGAGGTTGCGCTCTGCGCCGCCGCTGGTGGAGCGGGCGCGCATGGTGAAGGATCGGGTGGAGATTCGACGCATTCGCGAAGCCGTGCAGCTGGGCGCAAGTTTGCTTCGTGTCGCGCGCATGAAAATCCGTCCGGGCGTACGTGAATTCGAAGTTGCCGCTGCCATGGAGTATGAAGCTCGGCGCAAGGGCGCCGAGGGAATGTCCTTCCCGACGATCTTGGCTTCAGGACCGCGATCCGCCATTGTGCATGGGCGAGCCTCGGAGGCGCGCATCCCCCGCCGTGGATTCGTGCTGTGCGACTTTGGTGTTATACTCGCCGGTTATTGTTCCGATCGGACCCGCACGCTGCACGTGGGGCAGCCTTCCAGGGAAGCCCGCGACTTTTACGGGGCAGTGCTGGAAGCGCAGCTCGCCGCCATCGCAGCGGTTCGGCCAGGAGTGACCGCGGGGCAAGTCGACGAGGCGGCGCGGGCGGTGCTGCGGAAGCACAAGCTGGCGCGGTGGTTCACACATTCAACCGGCCACGGCTTAGGGCTGGAGATCCACGAAGGGCCTCGGCTGGCAGCCGCGCAGCCGCAAATGCTTGAACCGGGCATGGTGGTGACGATCGAGCCGGGCGCGTACGTTCCTGGAAAGTGGGGCGTGCGCATCGAAGACGTGGTGGTTGTGACCGCTTCGGGCTGCGAAGTGCTGACGCCAGCGGACAAAGACCTGATTGTCATCTAGCACGTGATGTCGGTGGAGACGCGGCTTGCCGCGTCTCCAGTAGAGCGAGACGGGGCAGGCCCCGTCTCTATATAGAGACGAGAAGCGGAAACCCGCCTTATTCCATGAATCAAAAAGAACTGAAAGAACTGATCGAGTTCATCATCGAGAAGGGCATCGCCGAGTTTGAACTGGAGCGTGGTGATGTCAAGGTAAGAATCAAGCGCACGTCGGACGCGCCCACGGTGGCATATCCCGATACGCGCTACGTCGCCGTTCCCTCGCTTGTGCCCGTCCCGGCGTCGCCTTCGCCTGCAGCATCGGAAACCGCAGCAACGGCAGCCGCTGCCCAACCGGAGCCGGAAGAGAGTCTCCACATCGTGCGCTCGCCAATTGTGGGCACGTTTTACGAAGCGCCGTCGCCGGGCGCGCCTCCGTTCGTCAAAGTTGGGGACACGCTCGAAGTCGGCCAGGTGCTGTGCATCGTCGAGGCCATGAAGCTGATGAACGAGATCGAATGCGACGTTGCGGGAGAGCTGGTGAAAAAACTCGTCAGCAACGGCCAGCCCATCGAATACGGGCAGGAGTTGTTTACGGTACGGCCTGCAAAATAGCTCTCAGCTGTCAGCTCTCAGTTTTCAGGAAAATCGAGTGCGAAGCGATCCAAGGTTTTCCTGATGGCTGACGGCTGATGGCTGAGAGCTTTACCATTATGTTCAAGAAGATTCTGGTCGCCAATCGCGGAGAAATTGCGCTGCGCGTGATCTGCGCGTGCAAGGAACTCGGCGTTCGCGCGGTGGCGATCTACAGCGAGGCCGACCGGAACTCGCTTCACGTGCGTTTTGCCGACGAAGCCATCTGCATCGGCCCACCGCAACTGGCCCAGAGTTATCTGAATATTCCCGCCGTGATCAGCGCAGCCGAGATCGCAAATGTCGACGCGATCCATCCCGGCTATGGCCTGCTTTCTGAAAACGCGAACTTCGCGGAAGTGTGCGACGGCTGCCATATCAAGTTCATTGGCCCGACTCCGGATGTTATTCGCCTGATGGGAGAGAAGGAAAAGGCGCGCGCCGCCATGAAGCGGCATGGCGTGCCGATTCTTCCCGGCTCGGATGGCGTGATCGCTTCCGCCGAGGAGGCGCTCGAGTGGGCCCGAACCGTCGGCTTCCCGGTCATCGTGAAAGCCTCGGCGGGAGGCGGCGGCCGCGGCATGCGCATCGTCCGCAACGAAGAAGAGCTGCCCAACCTTTATCGGCAGGCCCAGTCCGAGGCCGCGGGCGCCTTTGGCAACGGCGATCTCTACATGGAAAAGTACGTCGAAAACCCGCGGCACATTGAATTTCAGGTGCTGGGCGACGAACACGGCAATGTCGTCAGCCTGGGCGAGCGCGAGTGTTCCATTCAACGCCGCCATCAAAAACTGCTCGAGGAATCGCCCTCGGTGATGGTGACGCCGCAACTGCGGGATCAGATCGGCGGCATTCTAAGCAAGACATTGGCCGCCGTCGGTTACCACAACGCGGGCACCATCGAATTTCTGATGGACCAGGAGGGACGCCTCCACTTCATCGAGATGAATACCCGCATCCAGGTGGAGCATCCCGTGACCGAGATGGTCACCGACGTGGACCTGGTGAAAAGCCAGATCATGATCGCCGCCGGAGAAAAGCTGTCGGACGTACTGCAAGGCCCGATTGTGCATCGCGGGCACGCCATCGAATGCCGCATCAACGCCGAGCATCCAGAAAAGTTCACGCCCTCGGCCGGCAAGATCACCACCTTCAATCCCCCCGGCGGCACCGGCGTTCGCATCGATACCGCGGCCTACGCCGAAGGCACGATTCCTCCTTATTATGACTCGCTAATCGCCAAGCTGGTAGTGCGTGGCAAGGATCGCAGCGAAGCCATTTCGCGCATGGGCCGAGCGCTGGAGATGTTCATCGTGGAAGGAATTTATACGACAATCCCGTTACACCGCCGCATCCTGGCCGATCCCGAGTTCCGGGCAGGCAAGTTCGATACGGGCTTTATCGAGAGGTTTCTGGCGAAGGGGAAGTAGTGTGATGGTGATTTCTCATCGACTGCTATGGAAGTCGAAACGCACGGTCATTCGCAATTCTGAATTTCATCGAATTAGCGTGTGTAGAGGGACCAGCCCCATTCGCAGTCGTAACATTTCCGGTTCCTAGAAGAGTTCGGCTCGCTATGTCGTAAGTAACGTGGTCGGCCGTCAATGTAAAGAGATTAAAGGCAACTAGAACTGGATTCCGGAATTCTCCATCGTAGACCCGCTCGCCATTGCTCCTCCGCCGGCTGTAGTATCGAACAAAAAGCTCCAAAGACACGCCTTCGGTCTGAAAATATAGGAAAACGATCCCATCCCCCACATCTATCTCGTAGGTCATCAGGTGTTAGCGTAGGCTTGGTTTCGGCCGTTCCATCCGGTCGGGTTACGCCTATTACTCCCGGATCACAGCTCCGCACAAGTCGGTTGAGAGTTACGTCTAGGATGATCGTTTTGGGCGATGAGACACGAAATAGTGGGCGCTTATAGTACGCTGAGCCCTTCGTAACCGTCATACTGTAAGTGCCAACCGGTAATTCGACATGGTAAAAACCTCGGCTGTCGGAGGATACGGTCTTGGTCGTATTCGAACCCTCGAACTTCACTTCCGCGTTAGCAATCGCAGTATACGAATCCCCGATCTTGCCCCGTACGTGAAATGTCTTTGGAGAACGAGCGAGAATCGGCTATGCGTACGAGATAACGCAAAGCACCGAGCTTGCGAGAAGGAGTCTATGCAATCGCCGAACGCGTTCCATACCTTAATTTGACACCGGCGACCAGTCTGATTGACCTAATTTCGTAATTGTTTCAATTTTGCGCTTCGTGGCGCGTGCCCGCGTCCTCGGTCTGCAGCGAATCATTGACTTGATTCACGCCCGTCCCGCGAACTCCCGCGTCTCCGTCGATACTTTTACCTTCTCCCCTTCTTTGATGAACAGCGGAACCCGAATCTCGATACCGGTCTCGAGCTTCGCTGGCTTAGTTACCGTGCCGCTCGATGAGTCGCCACGAACCGCAGGCTCAGTGTAGGCGACGTTCAATTCGACATGGGGTGGCAGCTGCAACCCGATAGGATTGCCGTTGTACTTGTGCAACTGGATGACGGATCCTTCCACAAGAAAGTCCAAAGCATCACCCATCATCTCCGAAGACAGCGTGAGCGTTTCAAAACTCTCCTGATCCATGAAGTGAAACCCAGTTCCATCGCTATAGAGATACGACGCTGGGACGGTTTGCAGATCCGGCTCCTTGAACTTATCGCTGGCCTTGAATGACTTGTCAAAAACCGCGCGCGTCAGCAGATTGCGCATCTTTAGCCGAACCAGCGTCTGCGCCCCGCGGGCGGTTGGGGTCGACACCTCCGCCTCCAGGCACACATAGGGAGCATTGTCGAATTCGAAAAATGTCTTGCGCTTTACGTCAATCGCGTCGATCAGTGCCGCCATGATTTCCCTGTGCGGCCCGAAGCCAAGTATCCAAAGATCGCAACGGGCCGAATCTGTATTTCCTTCAGTGACTGCCAAAACGACCATTAGAATAACAGGTAGGCCACATTGTCCTTGCAGGTGAGGACCAGGAACGCGATGCACTTTCCCCGCCTCTACGCCATTCTCGACACCGCTTGCTTCTCGAGTGACGATAGTCTTTTCGCCGCCGCCGAGGAGCTAGCCTCCGCCGGAGTCACCCTGATGCAGTATCGCAACAAATCCGCGGGGCCCCCAACACGCCCGCTTTTGGCCTGTTGGGGCTTGGGCAACGCCCGCCAGATGCTCGACCACGCTCGGCAATTGAAGCGGCGCGTGGGAGGCCGCGTCACGCTTATCATGAATGACCGCGCAGACCTCTGTCTCGCCGCCGATTTCGATGGCCTGCATCTGGGCCAGGATGATCTGTCTCCCGAGTCAGCGCGCCGCATCATTGGAGCTTCGCCCTTAGTGGCGTACCAGAATGCTGAAGCGGCGAAGCAGAATGCTGAAATGGCGAACCGGAATACTGAAGTGGCGAAGCAGAATGCTGAAAAACTACGATTCGTATCAGGGTATCGCTTTAGCGATATCGCGAGTCGCTCAAACTCCATCGCCCCTTTAGGGGCCGCAGCTCGTTGGCTGGGCGTCTCCACGCACAATCCCGAGCAACTCGCCGCAGCCGACAAAACTTCCGCCGACTACCTTGCCATCGGCCCAGTCTTTGCCACCTCAAGCAAAGCCAATCCCGATCCCGTAGTTGGCCTCGAAGGCGTCCGTCGCGCCCGCCAACTCACCAGCAAACCGCTGGTGGCCATCGGCGGAATCACCCGCGCCAACGCCCCCTCCGTAATCGAAGCCGGTGCAGACGCCGTCGCGGTGATATCCGACTTGTTACGGGATCCCCGCAAATCAGCAGAGGAATTTTTGCGGGTTCTGGGGTAAAGTTGGAAAGCTTTGCAGGTGTGGCGCGGACACTCTTGTCCGCGCAAGCATCGGTTGCGAGAATGTTCGCGGACAGGAGTGTCCGCGCTACACGCACCCAGGAGATTCGTGAGCACTGACATTCAACGGCCAGCGCAACCACCCATCCCCACCGACTGGGAGCGCCACACCCATCAGGACCAGGAACTAGTCAAAGGCCTTGGCCTGACCAGCGCAACCATGCTGGTGATGGGCTCGATGATCGGCTCCGGCATTTTCATCGTATCGGCGGAAATCGCGCGCGAAACGCAATCGCCCGCCCTGCTGATTGGCGCGTGGGCGATCACCGGTTTTTTGACCATTGTCGGCGCGCTCTGCTACGGAGAACTCGCCGCGATGATGCCGCGCGCCGGCGGCCAATACGTTTATCTGCGCGAAGCGCTCGGCCCGCTCTGGGGCTTTCTCTACGGCTGGACCCTATTTCTAGTCATTCAGACCGGCACAATCGCCGCCGTGGGCGTGGCTTTCGGCAAGTTCCTCGGAATCTTCTGGCCCGCGATTTCCTCCAGTAACTGGATTCTCCACTTCTGGAAAGTCCCAAAGTTTGCCATTGGCCCCATGCTGCTCGGCGGGATGGACGTTGGGCTTAACACGCAAAACCTGGCGGCGATTCTCGTTGTGGTGGTGCTTTCCGTCATCAACATTTTCGGAGTCAAGACCGGCGCGCTCATCCAGAACATTTTCACCACCGCGAAGGTCTCCGCACTGCTCGGCCTCGTGATCTTCGGAATTTTTCTCGGCCGCAACGCCCAGGCCATCGCCGCCAACTTCGGAGCGAACTTCTGGAAGAATGCCGGCCTCGCCACGCTGCACGAAGTGGGCGGCGGCGCGGGAGCAAGCGTCCTGGTTTCCACACTGACCGTGCTGGCGATTGCTCAGGTAGGCTCGCTGTTTTCAGCGGATGCATGGAACAACGTAACCTTCACAGCCGGCGAAGTGAAGAATCCTAATCGCAACCTGCCGTTGTCGCTCGCGGTGGGCACCGGCGTGGTCATCGCCCTCTACATCGGCTGCAACTTTATTTATCTGGGAGCGCTCCCGCTCGCGGGCAGTCCGGCTGGCTCCTCGTTGGTCCAACGCGGCATTCAGTATGCCAGCGAGGATCGCGTCGCCACCGCCGTCATCACGCAGATGTTCGGCTCCTACGGCGGCAAGCTGATGGCCATCGCCATCATGATTTCCGGTTTCGGCTGCTGCAATGGCCTGATTCTGGCGGGCGCGCGCGTTTACTACGCGATGGCCAAGGATGGCCTGTTCTTCCGCGAGGTGGCGAAACTGCATCCGGTCTACAAAACGCCAGTCGTCTCGCTGATGGTGCAGATGGTCTGGACGGCCATCCTGTGCGTCTCCGGCAGCTACGGCCAGCTCCTCGACTACATTATTTTTGCCGTGCTCGTCTTTTACATCCTGACCATCTTCGGCCTCTTCGTCCTGCGCCGCACGCATCCCGATGCCCAGCGGCCGTACAAGGCCATCGGATACCCCGTGCTGCCCGCAATCTATATCATCATGGCTTTGTTTATTGATATCGTGCTGTTACGCTACAAGCCGCAATACACGTGGCCGGGATTGATCATCGTGCTGCTGGGCATCCCGGTCTACTATCTGTGGTCGCTGCGAAGCCCCAGAGCATCAGCTTAGGGCTCAGGAGAAACACAAGAATGGCGAATCTGCTGGCTACCAAGCCACTCGAGATGATCATGGAAGAATCCGCCGAGGGCGGGGAGCATTCCCTTAAGCGAGCTCTGGGCGCCACCAATCTGATTACACTCGGAATCGGCGCCATCATTGGCGCGGGAATTTTCGTTTTGACCGGAGCGGCGGCGGCCCAATACGCGGGGCCGGCGATTGTCCTATCCTTTGTTCTTGCCGGCATCGCATGCGCGTTTGCCGGGCTCTGCTACTCGGAGTTTGCGGCGCTGATTCCGATCGCCGGCTCCGCCTACACATATGGTTATGCCACCCTGGGCGAGATTTTTGCCTGGATCATCGGATGGGATCTGATCCTCGAATATGCCTTTGGCGCTGCCACCGTTGCCTCGGGTTGGAGCGGATACGTAAACAGCTTCCTTCAGGACTATGGCATTCATTTGCCGCCCTCGCTCACCGCGACTCCGGGCACCGACATGGTGATGTACAACAACCGATGGGAGCGACTGGCGACCATCCTGCCGACTCTGCAAGCGCGCGGTGTCGACCCGGCCACGCTGGCGCATGTGCAAGGCTCGTTCAATCTGGTTGCTTTTATTGGCATCGTTCTCGTGACCGTGATTCTCGTCATCGGCATTCAGGAATCGGCAAATTTCAACTCGGCAATCGTCATTGTTAAAGTCGCGATCGTGCTCACGTTTATTGCCATTGCGGGTGGCTTCATTCTGAAGAACCCGGAAATCGCGGCCCGGAACTGGCATCCGTTCATCCCACCGAATACCGGAGAATTCGGGCATTACGGCTGGTCGGGAATCGCGCGCGGGGCCGGGGTCATATTCTTTGCCTACATCGGATTTGACGCAGTCTCCACCGCGGCGCAGGAAGCCAAAAAGCCGCAACGCGATATGCCGATCGGCATTCTCGGTTCGCTGGTGATCTGCACGATCCTCTACATTCTTGTCTCCGGGCTTCTCACTGGAGTTGTTTCCTACACAACTTTAAATGTCCCCGATCCGGTTGCGGTCGGCATCGATCACACCGGAGTGCGCTGGGGTAGCGTCCTCGTAAAGCTGGGAGCGATCGCCGGTCTGGGGAGCGTGATGTTGGTCATGCTCCTGGGACAATCGCGCGTGTTTTTCTCGATGTCGCGCGATGGACTATTGCCGCAGTGGGCCGGCGCGGTGCATCCGCGGTTTCGGACTCCGTGGATCTCGAGTATCACCGTCGGAATCTTCGTGGCCATCTTCGCTTCGCTGATTCCGATTGGCATTCTCGGCGAACTGGTCAGCATCGGCACACTGCTGGCCTTTGTAATCGTCTGTGCTGGCGTGTGGATTCTCCGCGTGCGCCGGCCCGATTTGCCGCGTCCATTCAAGACGCCAATGGTGCCGTTCGTGCCCATCATGGGAATTCTGGTAGCTGGCCTCATGATGGTGAGCCTGCCACTCAGCACATGGCTGCGTCTGATTATCTGGTTAGCCATCGGGATGGGGATCTACTTCGGCTACGGCCGCCATCACAGTCGCGTGCAAGCGGCTGCTAGCGGCAACGTGACGGCGAAAGGGAAGTAGAAACGGCGAACGACGCTCCATCGTGACTAACGGGCGGGAACGCCCGTCGCTCCATTACTGACTCTTCGATTCTTGCGTTTTTCGTGCAATCGCCGTCACCAGCCGCCGCGGCGAAAACCGCACCGATTGCGCCACCAGCCAATTCCTCACCCCCGAAATCACCACTGGCTTTCCCGCCATCAACGCGCGATAACCATCTTCGGCCACGGTTTTCGCGTCCATAGAGCCCATCCTCAGCAAACGCATCCCGGTAGCATTAGCGCGCTTGTGAAACTCGGTCGCCGTTGCCCCCGGACAGAGGCACGTGACGGTGACGCCCGTCCCGCTCACTTCATTCGCCAGCGCTTCGGAAAAATGCAGTACGTAGGCTTTAGTACCAAAGTAGACCGCCATCAGCGGCCCCGGCTGAAATGCCGCGGTGGAAGCCACGTTCAGGATGCGCCCGCTTTTTCGTTCGATCATCTCCGGCAAATAGAGCCGGGTAAGGTGAGTGAGCGCAGTGACGTTGAGCTGGATCTGCCGCAGACATTCTTCAAGATCATTCTCGACGAACAGCCCGTACTGCCCGAAGCCGGCATTATTAACCAGAATGTCAACCACGATGCTGGCGCGAGTCGTCTGGTCAAGGACGTAAGCCGAAGCGCCAGGGTCGGTCAGGTCGACCGCCAGAATCAGCGAGCGCGCTCCGTAGGCTTTTTCCAGTTCGGAGGCCAGTTGCCGCAGCTTGTCGGCACTGCGCGCAACCAGCACAAGGTTGTGGCCCTCACGCGCGAAAATGCGGGCGAGTTCCAGTCCGATGCCAAACGAGGCCCCGGTGATGAGTGCGGTTTTGCGATCAGGCATGCAGTCACAGTGTACAAAAAGAAAGGCGGGTCGAAAGACCCGCCCGCAAAGCTAGCAAAGCACATTCCTAGGCGTGCGTCAGCGCCGGTTCGACGCCGTAAATCGAGTGCCACGAAGTGGCGGCCTTCAGCTTGCTGTTGACGTTGTTAATATTCTTCACGCCCTCGGTTTCCAGCCATTTGCGGAACGCGTCCGCGCCGTGCTTGGCATACACCGGGATACCGTCTTTCCAGGTCGCGCGCCCGCAGAGCACGCCGTTGAACTTCACTCCCGACTCGCCCGCCAGTTCCAGCGTCTCGCTGAATTCGGCGTTGCTGACTCCGGCCGAAAGATAGATGAATGGCTTAGTCGCGACGCTGGCGGCCTTGTGGAACAGATCAATCGCTTCCTTCTTAGAGTAGGCCTTCTCGCCCCCGAACGACCTCGTCCCCTCCACACATTTCATGTTCACCGGCACTTCCACCTTGAGCACATCCACGCCGTACCGATCCTTGCTGAACTCACGCATGCTTTCGGTGACGATGTGCGGTTTCTTCCGAGCGTACTCAATCCCCTTTTCGTCGGCGCCTTCTTCATAGCCAACGAACTCGAGGAAGAATGGAATGTCGTTGGCGCGGCATTCGTCGCCAATGCGCTCAACCCACGCATGCTTCGTTTCATTCACGTCTTTGGGGTCGTAGGGCGTGTAGTAGAGCAGAATCTTCACGCAGTCCGCGCCCGCTTCCTTCAGCCGCCTCGCCGACCAGTGATCGAGCAGATCGGGCAGCCGGCCGGGCCCGGTTTTGTCGTATCCCGTCTTCTCGTACGCCAGCAGCAATCCCGCGTTCTTGGCGCGCCGCTTGGAGGCGGGCAAGCCCCATTCGGGATCGAGCAAAATCGCGCTCGCGTGCGGCGTGAGCACCTCGCTCACCAAAATTTTGAACTCCTCCATCATTTCGTCGGAGACAGCCGACCCTTTTTCCTTGGCCAGCGACTTCTGCAGCGAGCCGCGTTGGTCCATGGCCGCGGCCGCGATGACGCCATGTTGGTTGGATACGGCTTTCAGACCTGCCAGTTTGCCCGGACTTAGCTTCATAAATCCTCCCATTGGTTTCCAGAAATGATACGCCATCGTGTGATGTACGTCACCAGAGCTTGCCCGCGCCCACTTTACACTAAACAAAAGCATCGACTTTATTCGATAGGAGAAGCAATTATGCCTTTAGTTTCTATGCGGCAACTTCTGGACGAAGCGGCCAAGGGTGAGTACGGCGTCGGCGCATTCAACGTCAATAACATGGAGCAGATACAGGCCATCATGGAGGCTGCCAGGGAAACCAGTTCGCCCGTCATCATTCAGGCCAGCCGTGGCGCGCGCTCCTATTCGCAGGACAAGTATCTGTATCACCTGATGCTGGCCGCCGCCGAACTTTATCCCGAGATTCCTCTGGTCATGCACCTCGACCATGGCAACAGCGTAGAAACCTGCAAATCCGCCATTGACCTCGGTTTTACCAGCGTGATGATGGACGGCTCGCTGATGCCCGACGGCAAAACGCCTTCGAGCTTCGACTACAACGTGCGCGTGACGAAGGAAGTCGTCGAATACGCGCATCCGCGTGGAGTAACGGTCGAAGGCGAGATCGGCGTCCTCGGCGGAATCGAAGACGGCCACGGCGCAGGCGGCACCGGCCTCGAGCATGTTACCGATCCCGATCAGGCAGTAGAGTTCGTCCAAAAGACCGGCCTGGACGCGCTAGCCATCGCCATCGGCACCAGCCACGGCGCTTACAAATTCTCCAAGAAGCCCGACGGCTCCGTCCTCAAGATGGATGTGCTGATTGCGATCCACAAACGGCTGCCCAAGACGCATCTGGTGATGCACGGCTCGTCCAGCGTGCCCAAGGAATTGCAGGACGTCATCAATCAGTACGGCGGCAAGCTGAAGCCGACATGGGGCGTTCCGGTCGAAGAGATTCAGCTGGGAATCCGCAACGGCGTGCGCAAAATCAACGTCGATACCGACAACCGACTCGCGATCACAGGAGCCATCCGCAAGGTGTTTGTGGATACGCCCGAGAAATTCGATCCGCGCGATTACCTGAAGCCAGCTCGCGAAGCCATGAAAAAAGTAGTAGCCCAGCGCATGAGGGAATTCGGCCAGGCCGGACACGCCGCCGACTACAAGCAGATTCCGCTGGCAGAGATGGCGCTGCAATACAAATAGCTCGTGTAGGGACGGGCATTCTTGCCCGTCCAAGCCGAGCGAAGCTCGGCAGTTTCCAGCGGACAGGAGCAATGCTCCTGCCCGCTCTTTATTTCTGCACGCTGGCCGCTGCTTCCCGTTTGTCCAAAATCCGAAGGTTGGGATACCCTTCGGAAGACCAAACGGAGGGAATATGGCGGAGAACAAAACCAAACCTACAAAACTGAGTGTGGCGGCGTTTATTGACGGCCTGACAGACCAGGCCCGGCGCGCGGACGCCAAGGCGCTCGTCAAGTTGATGCAGAGCGCGTCCGGGGAAAAGCCACAGATGTGGGGGCCGTCCATTATTGGCTTCGGCAGCTACCACTACAGGTACGACAGCGGGCGCGAGGGCGATATGCCGCTGGTCGGGTTTTCGCCCCGGAAGGCCGCGACGGTTCTGTACGGTATGGGCGAAGGCAAAGCGCTCCTGGCAAAACTCGGCAAGCACATGACCGGGAAGGGTTGCGTCTACATCAAGAAGCTCGCGGATGTGGACCAGCAGGTGTTGGCGGCGATGGTCGCCAAATCTGTAACTGCCATGCGGGCGCGCAAAGCAAGCTGAGGAAAGAATACTCGGCGGACACGACTGGCATCGCTTGAGAAACCGTGATTTCAATAATCGCGGGTGAACCTCTAACTCTGATTAAGTCTCTGGGTTCCTCTGTGCACCTCTGTGTCCTCTGTGGTTTACGCTTTCTGTCGGGCCTTAGTCGGAGTTTCCCTAACTCTCCGATGAATCGCTCTTACTGCCGCAGCGCCAGCGCTCCCAGCACGGCCTGCTGTTTGGTAATCAGCGACTGAATCCCCTGCCGCGCCATCGCCATCATCTTTGCAAGCTGATCATCGTCAAACACCTGATGCTCGGCCGTAGCCTGTAGTTCGACAATCTTGTTGCCGGCCGTCATGACGACGTTCATATCGACGTCGGCGCGCGAGTCTTCTTCGTAATTGAGATCGAGCATCACCTCTCCATCCACGATGCCGACACTGATCGCCCCGACGAAATCCTTAATAGGCGCGGCGCTCAACGTTCCCGCTTCGATCAGTCGCTGCAGGGCCAAGCCCAGCGCAACGAACGCTCCCGTGATCGAAGCCGTGCGCGTTCCGCCATCCGCCTGAATGACGTCGCAATCGATCCAGATGGTGCGCTCGCCCAACTGCTTCAAGTCGGCGACGGCGCGCAGCGACCGTCCAATCAGCCGCTGAATCTCCTGCGTGCGTCCGCTTTGCCGCCCCTTGGCCGATTCCCGCGCGGTGCGCGTCAGCGTCGCGCGCGGCAGCATTCCGTATTCGCCGGAAATCCATCCCTTGCCCGAATTGCGCATAAACGCGGGCACGGTTTCTTCCACGGATGCGGTGCAGATGACGCGCGTGTTGCCCATCTCAATCAGCGCCGAACCTTCCGCGGTCGAGATGAAGTCGGGAGTAATGGTGACAGGCCGAATCTGGTCAGGAGTACGGTTATCGCTGCGAAAGATCATCGAACGAAATTCTACCAGTCCCCCCGCCCGTGTAGAGCGGACATTCCTGTCCGCTGGCGGGTGGCCCAGCCTTAGAAGCTCTTGGGTTTCACCTGCATCGCCCAACGGAGGGTGCCCCATCCTTCGCGTACTTTGCGAAAGGTGGGTGGCAGTCTGATGGCGCTATGAATTCTGGCAGCGTGCCCCACACAAAGTAATTTTCACCGTGTAGCGAGGTCCACCCTGCGCGACCCATATATCACACCTTGTCAAGCCCCGTTTGACCTCCCAGAAATCCCCGAGCCCCTTTCGTTTGATGCCCCTACACAGCTTGTACGTACATATCTGTGTTCCAAACAATATTTTATTCGCCGCCCATTCGCCTCTGACCAAATCCCGTCGTACGTACAACTCGCTATGCATAAACCGCGCCCGCGGAAGCCGTCATCCCTGCCGCCCTTTCGCTTCCTCTTCCATCACTCCGGTCGGTAGGCATATAACCATATACATACAAAACAAACTGTATGACGTTCCACGTGGAACACTTTCAGTTCCGGAGATACTTACTGCCCGCCCGCCTGCTCCACCGTCGTCACGTCGAACCAATCGGTTAAGTCGGCGTGGCCAGCCAAGGTTTCGCGGTCTTTGCCATCGACCAGAATTCTCACGCGCTGAATGCCAGGCACGTTTACGCCGAGGGTTTCGACCAGCGAATTCACCGTAAGTTGTTCAATAAGAATGCCCGAGAGGTGCTGATCGGCGAAGGCCGCGTTGAGATCGATGACGGCTGCTCCGGACTCGACCATGTAGATGGAGCGAATGTCGGAGGCGGGCGCTAAAGGATGCGCCGCTCCGGGCAGCTGATAGATGCGTAACAGGGCGCGCAGCAACTCTTCGGCGCGCTGCTGGCGGCCTCCGGGAAGGGGAATCTGCGCCGACTGCGCGCGCAGCTGTCCGCCGGCGTCATTGGCGACGTAGAGCGACACGGTTTCTGTGGGGCCGGAGGGCGGAGGGGTGACGGGGAGCGTCTCCGCTGCCGCAGGCTCTGCGAGTTCCTTCGCCTGATGCCGCATTTGGCGAAAGTAAACGCCCAGGGCAATGACCAGCACGATCATGACGGCGATCACAATCAGAAGGTGGCGCGGAATCATCTTTTTGCCCCCAAGAGATCAGTCGATCCTGTCATCAGCGCCGCGTCCTTTGTGATTCGGTGCGTCATTGAGGGACCCCCAGGCGGTCGCGCACGGCAACGAGCGCGTCGGCGATCGCGGACGCGGCTAGCTGCTGATAGTTTGCGGAAGTTAGGTCGGCGGTGCCATTGCTTCCGGGGGCCAGCTCCACGGCCACGGCAGGCATGAGTACGTTATTGAGCGGGCGCAGAGAGGCGGAAGACGCGCGCACCGAGAATTGCCTCTTCTGCATCTCGGCGACAATCGCTCCGGCTACGGTTTTGCTCAGCGGTAAAGCCGACGACTGCGCCGAGTTCCAGGCATGGAAGGTTCTGTTACTGGGGTCTTCGACCGGGAGCAGAGCGGTGTAGACGAGCGCGCCGCTGCCTTGCGACGCCGCGTGCAGGCTGATGTAGACCGCGGCCCGAGCGGCATTGGCGGTCCCCGCGCGCTGATCGGCTGGCAACGTGTTGTCGTTGTCGCGCAACAGCAGAACGGCAAACCCGCGCAACTCAAGTTCATGGCGCAGCAGGCGGCCGAAGCCGAGAGTTACGTCCTTTTCGGCGAGTTGATCGGTCAGGGCTGCCCCGCGTTCGCTGCCGCCGTGCGCGGGATCGACAACGGCGAGAACGCGCGGGATTGCTGGCGCCGGAGTGGGGGCTGGCGGCTGCGCAGGATTCGCAGGACTTTGGGCAGGCGGCGGGCTGGCCGCGTTCGCCACAGTGGGCGCCGCGGATAACGCAATCGTCTTTCCACTGTTACTGAAGCTGGCGATCAGCGGAGTGGTGGCCGTTACATCCAGCTCAGCCAGCCCATTGGCTTCAGAATAACTGGCCTGGGTAATGACCTGGCTCTCGAAAGAAATGGTCTGGCTTCCCGGGGAGACAACCGCGTCGCGCTTGAAAACCATGCGCAGCTTACCCGGCTCGGTGGAGATGGTGGGATTGACGGTGTTGCTGAAATTCAGCACCAGACGCGGCTGCGGAGCCGATTCCAGCTGGAAACTAGGGCGGATGCCGACGTCTCCAATGAACAAGCGGCGCGCGCTTTCGTGAAAAGTGACGAGCGCTCCCAGGAAGCGCGGCAACAAGGCGGCGAGCGAAGCCAGCGGAACCAAGCCTCGCGAATTTTCGATGAGAAACGGGGCGGTCAGATTCAAATCGCGCCCATGAATACGAGCGCCAGTTCGGCCGGCCTCAAACTCGGCGTCAATCGCGTCAAAGCGGATGCTCACACGCTTCCCCGACGATTCGCTGCTGACGCGGCCCAGCGGCTCCAGCAGTTCGAGCAGGCCAATGTATTCATGTCCAGCGCGCTCCACGACTGGCAGCGTGTAAGTGGCGACGGGAGCGTAGATGGAGAGCTGCTTTTCCTCGGCGGGAGTGGCCGCCGGTAACACAGTCAGGATCGCCAGCAGCAGAGCCAACGTCTTGTGCGTGGTGGTGGCGGGCACGGCAAAGTCGCGTTTCAAAGTCGGCTGTTCGCGTGGCTGCAAGAAACCTCGGCGGCTTAGAGCCGCTATAACCGGGCGTCCGGACGGCGCGGCTAAAGCCGGGCCCTTTCAAACCTAGTCCAGCGCATAGATCGTGAGACCGCTCAGAAGCTTGGGGTAGAAATCCGTGGATTTCTGCGGCAGCACTTCGCCCGCCAGCGCGATATCGCGCACCTGCTTCATGCGCACGGGATTCATCAGGAACGCCATTTGAACCCGGCCATCTCGAACCTGCGCCAGCGCCTCGGCGGTTTCGCGGAAATAAGAAACGTGTTGCTGATTGCGAATCGCTTCCTCGGAAATTTCAAGACAACCTTCGAGCAGGCACTTATGCAACTGCACGACGTCAAGCGCCTGCTGGCTCAAGGAGAGATTGCCAAACAGCGGCGTGCCGATTGCCTTGGGTGTGTGCAGCAAAAATGCTCGCTCGCGCGTCACGGTGAGCAGCACAGTTCCCGCGATGCCAGCCTGCCGCAGAATCCCGGTGGCGCGTGCCGCATCGATAGCCGGATCGACCTCCTCCACGTTGAAGAATCGCCGGGCTTCGTTGGGGAACGCAGTCATCTTGGCATGTGAGAGGCCGAAAACGGCGCGGTGCGTGGGCAGAACCACCAGACCCGGCAGATCCATATCGACGAACGTCATCATCACGTGGTCGTAGGGCGCGATCACGCCGGCGGGTGCAGCCTGCCGCCGCTCATTGCAGTAGGCCAGAGCCGTTTCATAGCGGTGGTGGCCGTCGGCGATGATCAGCTTTTGATCGCGCATCTGTTCCTGCGCGGCGTTAACGACCGCAGGGGCGGAAATCTTCCAGACGCGGTGCACGACTTCGTATTCGTCCGTGACCTCGATGTCGGGAGCGGCTCCGTGCGCCGCCGACTCCAGCAGCGCATCCACTTTGCCCGCGCCGCTGTAGAGCATGAAGATTTGCCCGAAATGGCCGCGTGTGGCGCGCAGCAGGTCAAGGCGGTCGGCCTTGGGCTTGGCAAGCGTCTGCTCATGGCGGAAGACGACGCCGGCGGAGTATTCCTCGATGCGGCCCAGTCCGATAAAACCCCGCCGCTCGGCGCGAGAATCGCTCCCGGGAACCGCAAAAGTCTGCGAATAGCGATACAGGCTGGGAACGGGATCCCGCTTCAAAACGCCAGATTGGCGCCAGTTTTGGAAGGATGCGGCAGCGCGCGTATAGGCATTTTCGGACGCGGTATCCGACTCCAGACGCTTGCCGAGAATGATCCGAACCAGGTTGTAAGGGCTTGCCTGGTAATAACCTTCCTGCATCGCCGGCGTGATTTTGTCGTATGGCTGGGTAACGACTTGCCGGACCGGAACTCGCTCCCCAGCGTAGCGCCAGGCGCGGAATGGAGAAATGGCGGCCATAATGCCGAACGCAAAATTGTAGCAGGGAGGAGTGCGCCGGGCGCGAAAGGCTTCCACAACCTCACAGGCAACAGTCCGCGTCCGGCTCGAATCTGAGCGGCGTGGGGCGCGAAAAAGCGCTCACCTCTTTTTCGGGACTGTGCTACTATCCGCTTTAGAGAGGTTGTTGGGCTTGCCATGTGGGGGCGGCTCGACCTTCCAGGCGCGGATTCGCACGGATTCGGTAGGGCCTATGCTGTGCGGCAAACGGTTCTCGGCGTGGCTTCCCATTGCAATTCTTTTGGTGCTGTCCGCCTGTTCTGCTCTCCCACTAGCCGCTCAAAATTCAACCGAAGACGTCCATATCCAGCCGAGGATTCAGCCTCCGCCGCCGGCCGAGCCTGCGGGTGATCCGGCGCTGCGCACTCACACCAAGCCTTACAAAGTGGACGTCAATCTGGTGCTGGTGCCGGTCACGATTACCGATCCCATGAACCGGCTGGTTACCGGCCTTGACCGCGACAATTTCAATCTCTTCGAAGGCAAGGACCAACAGGAGATCAGGACCTTCTCGAGTGAAGATGCCCCGGTTTCCTTGGGTGTCATCTTCGATATGAGCGGCAGCATGAGCAGCAAGATCGATCGCGCCCGAGAAGCCGTGATCGAATTCTTCAAGACCGCGAACCCGCAGGATGAGTTCTTCCTGATCACCTTCGCCGACAAGCCCGAGGAACTCGCCGACTTCACCACTTCCGTCGATGACATTCAGGGCCGCCTTGTCTACACAATCCCCAAAGGCCGTACCGCGCTGCTCGATGCCATTTATCTCGGCGTCAGCAAGATGCGCCAGGCCAAATATCCGAAGAAGGCGCTGCTGATTATCTCCGATGGCGGCGACAACCACAGCCGCTACACCGAAGGCGAAATCCGGTCGATGGTCAAAGAGGCCGATGTTCTGATTTATGCCATCGGCATTTACGATCATTACTTTCCCACCGAAGAAGAGCGCCTGGGGCCGGGTTTACTCAGCGATGTGACCGAACTGACCGGTGGCCGCGCCTTTACCATCGATAATCCGAACGACCTGGCCGATGTTTCCACAAAAATAGGGATTGAGCTGCGCAACCAATATGTTCTTGGCTACCGTCCTAAAAACCCAGTGCACGATGGCAAATGGCGTAAGATAAAAGTCAAATTAATTCCGCCAAAAGGATTGCCACCGCTGCGGGTTTATGCGAAGACGGGTTATTATGCGCCGACGGAATAATGTTACTCTTCTGTTTTTCTTCCTGCTGACCGCTCAAATTTTTGCGAATTCTCAAACAGCACCGCCGGCCACTCAAACGCCAGAACCGGCCTCAAGTGCCCAGGCGCCGGCGAATTCGCAGCCGCCGTCCACACAAGCACCGACCAATGGAAACGCGCCGCAAGGTGGAACTCCGCCCGACGCCCATATAACCACCGGCCCGGCGGCGCAGAACCCGGATTCCGACAGCGGCGTATTTGTGTTCCGGAAGCAAGTGGAAGAAGTCGTCCTGCACGCCACCGTCATCGACAACAAGCAGCACATCGTCACCGATCTCGATAAAGGCAGCTTCACCGTTTTCGAAGACGGACACCCGCAAACGATCACCTCGTTCCGCCACGAAGATATCCCCGTCGCCATGTGCATCGTCATCGACAACTCAGGCTCGATGCGCGAGAAGCGGGCCAAGGTAAATGCGGCCGCGCTCAACCTGGTGCGCGCGTCGAATCCCAGTGATGAAGTCTGTGTCGTCAATTTCAACGACGAGTACTACCTCGACCAGGATTTCACTTCCAGCATCAACAAGCTCAAAGAGGGATTGGAGAAGATTGAGTCGCGCGGAGGCACCGCGCTCTACGACGCCGTGGTTGCCTCCGCGACGCACCTGAAGGAGCACGCCAAGCTCGAAAAGAAAGTGATCTTCGTAGTCACCGATGGCGATGACAACGAAAGCAGTGAGACTCTGGAGCAGTCCGTGCGGCGGCTGCAAGCGGAGAATGGGCCAACCGTTTACGCCATCGGCCTATTGGAAGGCGAAGAACACGCGAAACACGCCCGGCGCGCGCTGCAAATCATGTGTGAAAGAACGGGAGGCATCGCGTTTCTGCCCAAGACGCTCGATGACGTCGACGCCATCAGCCGCGCCGTCGCGCACGACATCCGCAGCCAATACACCATCGGCTACAAGCCGACCACGCCGAAAACCCAGGGCGGCTATCGTGAAGTAAAGGTAGAAGCCAAGTCGCCCGACCACAGCAGCAAGCTGACCGTCCGCACCAAGAGCGGCTACTACGCCGGCCCGGAGCCCGCGAGTGGCAGCCAATAGCTTTGGTCCACCACGCGGTGAAGAAAGGACACCGCCGTAACCACCTCTTGAATTGACGCCTGCCGCATTTTTTCCATACTCTAGGGAGTGCCTTCCGCGACTACCAACTCCCGTCTGCGCGTTAGCGACGACATCACCACGCTCGTCGGCGAAACCCCAATGCTGCAACTGAAGAAGCTGGCGCCGGCCGGGTCGGCGGACATCTTCGCCAAGCTCGAGTATCTGAACCCCGGCGGCAGCGTCAAAGACCGCGCCGCCATCGGCCTGATTGCGCGCGCCGAGAAGGAAGGCAAGCTCAAGCCCGGCGGCACCATCATTGAAGCGACGGCCGGGAACACCGGAATCGGCCTCGCACTGATCGGAGTGAACCGCGGCTACAAAGTGCGGCTGTTTGTGCCCGAGAAATTTTCCGAGGAAAAAGTCATCATCATGCGCGCCTTCGGCGCCGAGGTGACGCGCACTCCGGACTCCGAAGGCATGCCAGGCGCAATCAATCGCGCCAAAGACCTCGCCGCTTCCGATCCTTCCGCTTTTCTATGCGCCCAGTTCGATAATCCCGCCAACACCGATTTCCACTACGAAACCACCGCCCGCGAGATTTTCGAGCAGATGGAGGGCCGCGTGGATGCAATCACGATCGGTTGCGGCACGGCCGGCACGTTTACCGGCATTGCGCGCTACCTGAAAGAACGAATCGCCAAGGTTTACGCGGTGGCCGTTGAGACGCAGGGCTCGGTTCTCGGCGGCGGAAAGGCAGCGCCACATAAAGTGGAGGGCATCGGCAACAGCTTCATCCCCGGCAACTTTGACCGCTCGGTGTGCGACGAAGTGATGATGGTGACCGATCCCCAGGCGTTCGGCATGGTGAAAGAACTGGCAGCGCGCGAAGGCGTGCTGGGCGGCTCAAGCTCAGGTGCCAATGTTTATGCCGCGGTCGAGATCGCCAAGCGCCTCGGAGCAGGGAAGCGCGTGGTGACGATGATCCCCGACTCGGCCGAACGGTATTTGTCGAAGAAGATTTTCGAAGGCGGAATCTAGCGCCGCCAGACTCGCCGTAGCGCTGGCGACTGGCCGGCTGTTGGGTGGCTGCCTCGCCCGCCGCACACCGTGCGAATGTAGAACTGCTTTCACAGTAAATGAGTGGAATTGAGATTTTTCACCAGCTAGCGCTTGAAAGCATCATCGAGAATCTTAGACGTGACCGGACTCCGCGTCCCGACTGCGTTGGTGCGCGGCCAGACTGTCCGAATACTTCACGGCTCTCATCCGTGACTTGACCTTCACCAAGAGCCATATGACGCAAACAATCGCAAATGCGACCCCTATGTAAAAGCTCGGAATAAAGGCGATGAGTACGCACTGAGGTTCACCCGGGCATTGACGACGAGCCCACATTACCGTGAAAGGCAGAGAGAACAGAAAGCCGGGAACGAAACAAAGAGCACCCTTGATGACAGCTACTGTTAGCTCCCACGGAGCCCAACGAGGCGGAGGTGTCAGTTCTGGCATGAGTTTGGGCCCGCGACGATTATTTCAGATTTCTAGAACGAAGGGTTTCAAAGGTTAACTGTCGCTAATCGGCGGCTGCACTAATTGACGCGGGAGGCCCGTAGTTGGTTTTATCGCGATTATTGCCAACTACCAGTCTGCGGGGCGACGCGAAACCCATGAGACTGCCACCCACCTGACACATTTGGTCGCGATAAGTCCAATGCAAAACCACCAGAGCGTGCCTCCCGCAATCATAGCGAATTCCCCTCCTCCCTCTCCGACTCCGAGAGATTGCGCCAAAAACGCCACCGGAAGGTCAATCAGGACAATGAAAACTCCCTGATATCCACCCTCCATGTGCGCTCTGACGAGGAAGTAGTAGCACGCGCAGAGATGAGCCAATGCGAGTGCTACGCCGACACCGTAGTCAATCCTCGCAAAACGCGGTTTCAAAGCACCTTCCTCAAACGCTCACACCAAGATGGTATGTAGTCGTGCAACGCGCCTCTATTATGCTTCAATTGGCGCAATGCCGATTTCACTCATGGCCTCTTGACATCGGCTGCTAGAATTGAAATCTAAGGGCAATCAAGAAGCTGCTTTGTAACAACCCGTCCCTTCGGTGGTCGGGTTGAAAAGTTCAAAATAGGGAGAGAATTGCTCTAAGTCTCTATTCCGGAATACTTTACATGTAAGCTCTTGCGGCTCAAGACTTTGGGAAAAATTACCGCTAAAGTCTTGATTCCATTAGGCCGGGGGAGGGGGGGTAGGGTGACTAAGTAGTAATATCTCTTCCCATTTTGGAAAAATTCTCTTCTCCAAACTCTCCAATTCCAAGGACTCATTCTGGTCGCCGAACAATGATCGCCAAACTGATGATCGCCAAACAATGACCGCCAAACAGCCAGACTCCGAGAAACAAGGTTTCGCCACACGCGCCATTCACGCAGGACAAGAGCCTGATCCTTCAACTGGCGCAGTCAACGTCCCGATCTATGCGTCCTCGACTTACGTTCAGGAAGAGATCGGAAAGCACAAAGGCTACGAGTATTCGCGCGTGTCGAACCCGACGCGCGATCGCCTGGAGACGAACCTTGCCGCGCTCGAACGCGGAGTTGCCGCCAAGGTCTTCGCCAGCGGAATGGCCGCGATTAACGCCGTTGCCAGCATGCTCAAGGCCGGAGATCACGTCGTCGCCGGACACAATCTCTACGGCGGAACTCCGCGCTTGTTCAATCAGGTGCTCGCCAATTTTGGGCTGACATTCACTTACGTCAATACTTCGGACCTGAACGACGTCGAGCGCGCGTTCCAGAAGAACACGCGGCTCGTGTTTGTGGAGACGCCGACCAATCCTCTGATGGAGCTGTGCGATCTGCGCGCGATCAGCGAATTGACCCACAAGCACGCGGCGGAAGTGGTTGTGGACAACACCTTCATGTCGCCGTACTTTCAGCGCCCAATCGAGCTTGGCGCGGACATGGTGGTCCACTCGACCACCAAGTTTCTCAACGGCCACAGCGACGGTTTGGGCGGAGTTGTGGTGTGCACCAAGCGCGAGCAGGCCGAGAAATTGGCGTTCCTTCAGAAGGCCGCAGGCGCGATTTTGTCTCCGTTCGAGTGTTGGCTGATTTTGCGCGGCGTGAAGACGCTCGCAGTGCGCATGTTGCAGCACGATTGCAACGGGCGCAAAGTCGCCGACTACCTGGCGAAGCATAAGAAGGTGCAGAAGGTCTTCTACCCCGGACTGAAGGATCATCCGCAGCACGAGCTGGCCAAGCGGCAGATGTCCGGTTTCGGAGCGATGATTGCGTTTGAAACCGGCTCGCTCGCGAATGCCAACAAGATGCTGCGCAAGGTGCGCGTGTGTTCGCTCGGCGAGTCGCTCGGCGGAGTCGAAACGTTGATCTCGCATCCAGCCACGATGACGCACGCTGCGGTTGGTGAAGAAGGACGCCGCAAGATCGGCATCACCGACGGCCTGGTGCGGATTTCGGTGGGGATTGAGGACGTCGAGGACATTCTCGGAGATCTGGAGCAGGCGCTAGCGGCGATCTAGCGAACCGACTCGCCAATCCAGTTGAGATAGGCCTTGCTGCCATCGGTGACGGTGAGTTCGAGGCATTCCGGAACTTCATACGAGTGCAATTTGGCCAGGACCGCCTGCAGACGCTCGAACGCGCCCGCCGTGGTCTTGATCACCAGCAGCACTTCGGTTGACGTTTCCACTTCGCCCTTCCAGCGGTACATCGATTCCACCTGAGGCACGATGTTGACGCAGGCGGCAAGTTGCTGCTCGACCAGAGCGCGGGCAATGTGCCGCGCTTCTTCGATGGAGCCGCATGTACTTAGAACAAGTCTTGGGTCAGTCATAATAGAATCAAGCGTTGCAGCGATCTGCCGACGCTTCTTTTGCCTTCAGACTTTACTCCTGAAGGCACGCCGGATGAAAGCCCAACGTGCAACCTATAGTCCGACATTCATACGAGGTCCGCAATGATGACGCAAATCAAGTTTGGTACTTCAGGATGGCGAGCAGTGGTGGCCGAGGAATTCACGTTCGCCAATGTACGCCGCGCGGTACACGGAATTGCCAGGTACGTATGTTCGCAGAAGGCCAGCGGAGCCAAGGTGATCGTTGGCCGGGATCCGCGGTTTCTGGGAGAGACTTTCTGCACGACAGCGGCCGATATTCTGTCGAGCTACGCGATCACGCCGCTCCTGATCGCGGAGCCTGCGCCGACTCCGACCATTTCCTATGCCGTGATTCAGTCGAAGGCCGACGGAGCCATCAACTTTACGGCCTCGCACAATCCTCCGGAGTACAACGGCATCAAGTTCTCGACTCCCGATGGAGCCCCTGCATTGCCGGAGGTGACAAAGGCGATCGAATCGGAGATTGTGGCCTGCGATCAGGACCCGCAAGCGCCGCGCGCGGCGAAGGCAGACACTCAGTCCATTGATCCTCGCCGCATGTACCTTTCGCGCTTGCGCGAGACCGTCGATCTCGACGTCATCAGGAAATCCGGCGTGAAGATCGCTTTTGACCCCATGTGGGGCTCGGCTCGCGGATATTCCGACTCCCTGCTCCAGGAAGCAGGCGTCCCGGTGGCTACCGTGCATGATTATCGTGACGTGCTTTTCGGCGGACACGCGCCCGAGCCCGACGATCATTTGCTTGACGACCTGCGCAAGAAGATGCGCGAAACCGGCGCGGGAGTTGGCATTGCGACCGATGGGGACGCGGATCGCTTCGGCATCGTGGATGAAGATGGAACGTTTATGCAGCCCAATTACATCATTGCGCTGCTTTTCGATTATCTGGTCGAAACGCGTGGGTGGAAGAACGGTGTGGGAAAGTCGGTGGCTACGACTAACCTTATTAATGCGCTGGCCGAGAAGCACAAAATCGAGCTTTATGAAACGCCGGTAGGTTTCAAATACATCGGCGAACTGATCAAGCAGGACAAGATTCTGATTGGCGGCGAAGAGAGCGCGGGTTTGTCCATTCGCAAGCACGTTCCTGAGAAGGACGGCGTGCTTGCAGGCTTGCTGTGCTGCGAGATGGTGGCGCGGCGCGGTGCGTCTCTGGGCAAACAACTCGAAGGCATATTTGCCAAAGTTGGTTCCTTCTATCCGCTTCGGGAGAACTTCCGCTTGACGGCGGAAGTGAAAGGGAAGTTTACTGAGAAGTTACGTGGTGATCCATCCGGGTTTTGTGGCAGCAAAGTTGCCAGGGTGGTGCGGACGGACGGGCTGAAGCTTGTCCTGGCGGACGGATCGTGGGTGTGTTACCGGCTTTCGGGCACGGAGCCGGTGGTGCGCGTGTACAGTGAAGCGCGCAGCAGGGAAGACCTGACAAAGTTGAGCACGGCAGCCAAAGCATGGATCTTCGACTAGGACAACTCGGGCTCGGGCCGCAGTCGCGGGCACGGATTCTAGTGCGTCCTGAGGACGGGCTGCGTGCGGTGATGGAGCAAGCGCCGCGGGCCGAAGCCATGGCGGCAAAGTGGGTTGAGCGGACGCGGCCGGGTTGGTCGTGGCTGGCGCGCGAGTGGCGTGTGGTGGGAACGGCGGCTGCGGCTTTGTTGATTGTCGGAATTCTGGTACATGCCATTTTCGGCGCCAACGGGATGGTCGTCTATCGTCAGAAGCGTGCCGAGATGATGGCGTTGCAGGCGGAGGTGGACCGGCTACAGAAGGAAAACGCGCTCAACGCGGATCGAATCAAGCAGCTAAAGTCAAATCCTGCGGCGATTGAAAAAGAAGCCCGCGAGCAACTGCATTACTCGCGGAAGGGCGAGGTTGTGTTCGTTACGCCCGAGGCTCCGCCAAAACCACCGACTGGCCGAGCCAGAAAAGACAAACCCTAACTCCTGGAGCGTCGGCTTCGATCAACCGCTCATCGTTTCGCTCTCCGTGTGGATGCAGCCGTCCTCGTTCCCGTGATACAGTTCACTCAAGTGTATGGGGGCTAATCTGAGGAGGACAAAATGCGTAAAACCGTTTGCTTGCTGTTTGCCGTTGCTTTGATTTTGACGGCCTCGTTGGCTATGGCTGGCGATGCCCAAACCGTGAATGGCTGGATTACAGACGCTAAATGCGGCGCAAAGGGCGCCCATGCCGGCATGGAGGATTGTGCGAAGAAGTGCATCGCAGCCGGATCGCCTGCCGTCGTCGTAACGGACAGCGACCAGAAAGTCCTGCAGATCGACAACCCCGACGCCATCAAGGGGCATGAAGGCCATCACGTGGCCGTCACCGGACACATCGACGGAGACAAGATCCATGTGGATAGTCTGAAGATGCTGTAGGCGACAATGTGGTGAGGGCTAAGAATGGGCGGCCCGAGTGGCCGCCCTCATCTTTTGTGGTCCACGGAAACTCCGATTAAGTACGGGCAAAAAGCGCTAACCACGGAGTTCACAGAGGCGCACGGGGGAAATCGGAGAAGCTTAATCAGAACCTGCCTAGCAGTCGCCGCTCCGGTTTTTCTCGTTTGCTACTTACCGCACTACGCCTTCGAGCGGAGAACTGGCGGTGGCATAAAGCTTGCGCGGCATGCGTCCGGCTAGATATGCCTTTCGACCGGCCTGTACGGCTTGCTTCATTGCCTCTGCCATGAGCACCGGTTCCTGGGCCCCGGCGATTCCGGTGTTCATCAACACGGCGTCGTAGCCGAGCTCCATCGCAATGGCTGCGTCGGATGCTGTGCCGACGCCCGCGTCCACGATCAACGGAACGCCGGTGATCATCTCGCGGAGAATTCGCAGGTTCGCGGCGTTCTGAATGCCGAGCCCGCTGCCGATGGGCGCGCCCAGAGGCATGACTGCAGAGGCTCCCGCATCGACGAGGCGTTTCGCGACCACGATATCGTCGGAGGTATAAGCCAGCACGGTGAAACCTTCTTTCACGAGGATGCGCGTCGCTTCGAGTGTGGCTTGGACATCGGGATACAGCGTGGCTTGATCGCCGATAACTTCCAGCTTGATCCAGTCCGACAGACCGGCCTCGCGCGCGAGGCGTGCCGTGCGGATGGTCTCGTCGGCAGTGTAACAGCCGGCTGTGTTCGGGAGAAGGAAGTATTTTTTCGGGTCAATGTAATCGAGGAGAGATTCCTTGCTCCGGTCGAGATTTACGCGGCGCACGGCCACGGTAACCATGTCGGCGCCGCTCGCTTCGAGCGCGCGCGCGGTTTCCTGAAACGACCTGTATTTACCAGTCCCCACAATCAGACGGGACTGAAATTGCTTGCCTGCGAGGATGAATGAGTCCGTCATGGTCTTTATTGTACGGCGTGGACGGCATGCGGTGCAGGCATTTCAGGGCGGATTAGCGCGAACAACTCAGCGTCCCTCGGCTTCCGCCTTCGCGTACATGTCATCAATCAGCTTGTGGTAGCGCGCCTCAATGCCGCGGCGGCGGACTTTGAATGTGTGCGTCAAGGTTCCGTCGGCGGCCGAGAGTTCCTCCGGGATGACGACCACGCGCTTCAGCCTCTCGAACCGCGCAAGGTTCGTGTTCGCTTCTTCGACGATGCTTTCGTAAAGCGCCTGCACCTTCGCGTTGGCGACGAGCTCTTCCCGGGAACCAAAACTGACCTTATTATTCCGGGCCCAATCTTCGAGGACAGGAAAGTGTGGCGCGATCAGGACGGCAGGGAACTTGCGCCGGTCGCCGAGCACGACGACGGTTCCAATCAGCGGATTCAGCTTGAGCGAATTCTCGATCGGCTGGGGCGCAATAAACTTGCCGCCGGAAGTCTTAATCAGATCTTTCTTGCGGTCCGTGATCGAAAGGAATCCGTCGGCGTCTACGTGACCGATGTCGCCGGTCTTGAACCAACCATCCACAAAAGCCTCGCGAGTTTCCTCCGGGCGCTTCCAATAGCCCCTGAAAACCGAAGGACCGCGCACGAGCACCTCGCCATCGTCGGCGACCCGCACCTCGACATTCGCGAGCGGTTTGCCGACTGTTCCAAGTTTATTGGCTGTAGGCGTGTTTACGGCAATGACGGGTGAAGTCTCGGTGAGGCCATAGCCTTCATGGATCTGGATGCCGACGTCAGCGAACCACTCCGCCAATTCGCGTCCCAGCGGTGCGCCACCAGAAAGGAATTCCTCGGTCTTGCCTCCCATAGCTGCGCGTATTTTCGAAAACACCAAGCGATTGGCGATTTTCCAGGAGAGAGAGGTTGGTTGCCTGCCATCGAGAATCTCGGCGCGATACGTTTGTCCCCTCTTAAGCGCCCAGTGAAAAATTGCATTTTTAGGGAAGCTCGCGGACTTGAGGATTGCCTGCTGGCGAACCTTCTCATAGACGCGCGGCACGCCGACAAAGATGTCGGGTTGCACTTCCTGGAGTACATACGGCAGGCGCGTGATTTCAGGGCAATATGCGAGCACGACGCCACGGTAGAGCAGCGCGAAATCGACGTGGCGCGCGGTGACGTGCGAGAGCGGAAGGAACGATACGCTTACCTCTTGTTTTTCGCCGATGCCGAACCCTTCCAGCGAGCACGAGATGTTCGAGGCCATGTTGCCGTGGGTCAGCATCGCTCCCTTGGGAGTGCCGGTAGTGCCGGAAGTGTAGATGATGGTGGCCAAGTCATCGGGCGTAATCGCCGCCGAACGCGCATCGAATTCGGGATCGGGATTCGCCGGGCCGCGCAACATCAATTCCTGCATGTGGACTGCGTGGGCATTCTCGACGGCATCCATGACCAGAATCTGCTCTACCGGCGTCTGTTGCCGGACGGCGAGCACTTTTTCCAATTGGGTTTTGGTGGAGACGGCCACTACCCGCGCGCCGGAGTCGTTAAGAATGAATGAAGTTTGCTCCGCGGTTTGCGTCGAGTAAATGGGAACCGTGACTGCGCCCATCGACAGCACAGCGAAATCGGTGATCGTCCACTCGGGGCGGTTTTCGCTGAGGATAGCAACACGGTCGCCTTTGCGAATTCCCCACGATTCGAGCGTGCGAGCCACGCTTACGACGTCGCGGTAGAGTTCGGTGGAAGAAATCGGCGTCCAGCCCGCACTTTGCCGCTGCAGCATAACGCGGTCGCGGTGCTGCTGGCACATGTTCGACAAAATGTCATTCAGAGTGCGAAGGCTCATTGGACCCAGTCGCTCCTCCCCGGATCATTGTACAAAGCTCTGGCCAGGAGCGCGGTGGCAATCCTGGGGCGAGTCTCCACTTTGACCTTATCGCTGCCCTGACTGTACGCTGGTTGCAAGTCCTGATGGGGTGTCTATGAAACACAAACGTCGTTTAGCAAGCTTGGGGGTGTGTCTGCTCGCGGCCACGATGGCCGTGCCGCAAGCCAGTGCACAGAGCAAACCCGAGCCCGTGCCGTTGAAGCTGAAGGTCGGAGACGTAGCTCCCGACTTCAAGCTGCAGTACTTCGACGGATCCGACCTCAAGAATGTTTCTCTGAGCCAGTATCGCGGCAAAAGCAATGTGGTTGTCGCCTTTTACATTTTTGCTTTCACAGGTGGTTGAACCGCGCAAATGAAGGCCTTCCAGCAGAACCTGCAAAAGCTGGAAGCCGCCGACACCCAGGTTCTGGGTGTGAGCATGGACAGCCCCTTTGCCAACAAAGCCTTCGCCGATCAGATCGGAGTAACATTCCCGCTGCTCAGCGACTGGGGCGGCGATATTACACGCGAATATGGGATCTACGTGGACAAATACAAAGCTCCGAGACGCGTGAATTTTCTGGTAGGCAAGGACGGAAAGATTCTGGAAGAGCAGGTTGACCGCGAGGCAATTGATCCGACAAAGATCGTGGACGCCTGCGAGCGCAAGAAACTGAACCGCTGAACCCCGAAGTGCGCGGAGGGTCGAAACCGCGAGCAGTGGCGCAAACAGTCCCTACAAACCGCGAGCCGACTGTGCCAGCCACTGCATTACGGCTGGCGTTCGCACGCGCGCTTCTTTCGTGGACGTTGTTTGACCCTGCCCCGCCTCACTGCTATGATTCCAGTGCGGGGTGGAGCAGTCTGGTAGCTCGTTGGGCTCATAACCCAAAGGTCGGTGGTTCAAATCCACCCCCCGCAACCAACCTTAAACTCCACAAGAACAGTCGCTTGGATATGATTGCACGTGTCCTGAACGTGCCTAGCTCCCATTTGCGGAAGGCTGCTCCGTAGAGACATTTTCATTGAACAAAATTCCTACCACAATCGTGTTGGCAGCGCGCTTCTGCTCGGAAATTGCTTGCGTGTAAGTATTCAGGGTGCTCCGAATAGTCGAGTGCCGCAGCAATTCTTGCTGCACCTTGATGTCAGCGCCCGCTCCTCGCAACATCGTCGAGTACGAGTGTCGAAACGTATGCCAACCAATCGTTCCAATCCCAGCCCTTAATGCGGCTGGCCTCAGATGGCGGTGCAGGATGTTCTGTTGTCCTCGGGGTCGGCCATCATTTGGCAAAGCGGCATTCTCGGAGAACTGTACCGAATCTATGGCCTGATTCTGCAGTGGTTCCGAAAGGGATCTTTGGGAGTGGCGCACAATTTGCTTGCGATATATTAAGGATAGAAAGAGCGGTCGAGCTCGACTCGCGTGAGGATCCGCATCTCGATCATGGCTAGGCCATGACCAGCCACTCCAGCCAGGGACAGACCGCCGAACGTGTTCTGATTCACGTGGACGCCGAATTGAGTGTAAGGATCTTGCTCAACAGTCGCAACGCCTATGTTTCTGTGGTGCAAGCTACGACGCGCCGCTCTTCGCCAGCGATCGCGAAACGCTCAATACATCATCGGAAACAACGTTCCCACATGTTTGCTCGCGGTTCTTTCGAAGAACAAGTAATTTGCAGAGGTTTCTTTTTTGCCATCGTTACGGGCCGACAATACTTTGCCAGCGATAAGGCCGAACTCTTTGTCGCATCGATTGCTGGCGGTTACAGGTAAACCGAAAGTTGTCCCCGGACACACTTTCAACGACGCTAGCCAGAAGTCTTCTTCTGGGAGATCACGATTGATGCCCCCCAAGCCCGTTTGTCGATACCGATCCGCTCTACTTGCAGTCAACCTTGTACTTACCTGGGATTCAAGGTAATCCCGAGAAGGGTACGTTGCGAAGGGCGGATGAAACTTTTGATCTGAGAACTCTCTCGCTGCTTCTCTTTGAATCGCTGTCAGGCGATAAGACGATTTCGTCTGGGCATACAGAATAAGAAACCAAGAGCTAGTGCATGTCGAAAGCCAGATATCCAAGCATCCGCAGCAATACGAGCCCTGCCAGAAAAATGCCGGTTGCCAACAGAATCCCGAGTCCCTGCCGCGTCGTGAATTTCTCTCCTGCCTTTAAAGGACTGTTTGGCCATAAATCCTCGGTCCTTCAAGAATAGGCTTGCGAAGGCAAGCAGCGCTTCGCGCGTTTGATGTGCTGCTCCAAGCCGTCGATTTGGATATCATTAGCGCCTGGGATTGTCAGTACCTGGCACGATCCATGCGATAAATGTACTGTCCTTACACCGGCATTCGTCTAGACTTGCAGCACATCGCCCTCGCGGGCAACCATCTCGTACAGGACAGGATTGACGAAGAATCCGATGAAGAGGCGGGAGATGAGGCCGGCCACGATGACAATCGCGAACGGTCTTTGAGTATCGGATCCAATGCCGGTGGAAAGAGCGGCTGGTAGCAATCCAAGGCAGGCGACGAGGGCCGTCATCATGATCGGACGGAGTCGCAAGAGCGAAGCCTCGCGTGTAGCCGTGTGGATATCCATTCCCTCGATCCGCAACTTGTTGATGTAGGAAACGAGAATGACGGCTGTCTCCACTGAAACACCGAGCAACGCCAGAAGACCCAAGACCGAGGAAACGCTGAAGGGGGTGTGCGTGAGTTTCAAAGCAACCAGCGCGCCCACGGGTTCGGTCATGATTACACCCAGAGCGATGGTGACGGGGAATTTGAAATTTCCGTAGAGCGCAAACAAGATCATGAAAATCAGCACAATGGCAAGCGGGCCAATGAAGTACATCTGCGATTTGGCTTCGAGAAACTGGCTGTATTCTCCGCCCCATTCCATGCGGTAGCCTTGCGGCAGTGTGACGGCCTTCTTGACGGCAGCCTGGGCGTCTCGCACGGCGCGTTCCAGGTCACGTCCCTCGATGCTGTACTGAACGCCAATGTAGCGAGAGTTGTTTTCGCGATAAATAAAAGACGCGCCATTTCCCTGGGTGATATTGGCAAGCTGGCTGAGAGGGATCTGCTGCCCATCTGGCGTTCCCACCAATAAGTTTCCAATCTCATGCTGGCTGCTACGGAATTGGGGCTGCATGCGGACAACCAGATCGAACAGCTTTTCCCCTTGAATGACTTGAGTGACTGCCTGCCCGCCCACTGCTGCCGAAATCACAGCTTCAACATCGGCAACATTGATCCCGTAGCGCGCAATTTTGTCGCGATCGACGTCGACCAGCAGGCTGGGCTGGCCAAGTTCGCGGACAACTGTGAGGTCGGTGAAGCCGGGCACACCGGCGAGTGTGTTCTTGATCTGTATCGCTTTGTCTTGCAGCACATTCAGATCTTCACCGTATATTTTGACCGCCAGGGAACTCTTGAGGCCGGTGAGTGCCTCGTCCACGGCATCTTCCGCGGGCTGGGTATAGTTGAAGATAATCCCGGGAAACGCAGTGAGTTTCTTGTTGATCGATTCGATCAGCTGCTTTTTCTCGCTAATCTCACCTTTCCAAGCTTTGTCCTTGTATGGTTTCAGGCCGACGTAGAACTCGCAGTTGAAAAAACCGGTAGGATCGGTGCCATCGTCGGGCCGGCCTAATTCTGAGCCCACCACAGTGACCTGCGGATAAGACATCAGAATGTCCCGTATCTGAGGAGCGATGCTACTGGCCTCCTCAAAAGAGATGGTATAGGGCATAGTGGCCCGCACCCAGAGCGCGCCTTCGTCGAGGTGGGGCATGAACTCGCCTCCGATAAAGGGCACCAGGAGCAGGGTTGACACGAAGATCAAGGTCGCGATCGCGATGGTAGTCTTGGGGCGGTCGAGCGCCCAATCGAGCTGAACTGCGTATTTGCGCTTCATCCATTCGAAGGGGCGATTCGGCTTTTCGCGCACGCCCTTCTTAAACCAGTAGGAGGCGAGCACCGGGATCAGAGTGAGTGTCAGGATGAGGGCGCCTACCAAAGCAAATGACATGGTCTCAGCCATGGGGTGAAACAGTTTCCCGGAGGGTCCGCTCAAGGCGTAAATCGGCAGATAGCCGGCGAGGATGACAGCCACGGAATAGAAGATCGGCCGATCCACGTCTCTTGCTGCGGCAAGAATGACTTCGTTCAGGTTGTACTTCTGCCCTTCCCGCAGTGCTAGCTCGCGGTAAATGTTTTCGATCATCACCACGGTGCCATCGATGACGATTCCGAAATCGATTGCGCCGATGGAAAGCAAATTCGCGGCTACATCGTGGGCGTGGAGAACGATGAAGGCAAACAAAAGCGAGAGGGGAATGGTCAGGGCAACGATGACGGCGGCGCGAAAGCTGACCAAAAAGAAAATCAGCACGACCAAAACCAGCACCATGCCTCGAAGCAAGTTTGCTTCCACCGTGTCTGTGGTCAGGTCAACCAGTTCGCTGCGATCGTAATAAGGATGGATCTTGACGTCGGGCGGCAAAACCTGGCGGTTGAGTTCTTCGGTTTTTGCTTCAACTCCCTTGAGGACGTTCTGCGTCTGCTCCCCACGCAGCATCAGAATGACGCCCTCAACCACATCGTCATTCTTCTGGAAGCCGAATTGGCCGAGGCGCGGCGCATGTCCGATGGCTACATCTCCTACGTCACGCACTCGGATAGGCACGCCTTTGTTGGCGCCGACCACGATGTTTCCAATGTCCTCTGTGTTCTTTACCAGCCCGATCCCGCGAACGTAGTAGAACTGTCCGCCTTGTGAATAAAAGCCGCCGCCCGCATTCGAATTGTTGGCTGCCAGGGCAGCCGTGACCTGCGGAATGGTCAGGTGATACCCGTAGATGCGCGCCGGGTCGAGCAGCACCTGGTATTGCATCACCGTCCCCCCAAAGCCTGAGTCGTCAGCTACGCCGTGAACGGAACGATAGGCGCGCTCCACCACCCAGTCCTCGATGGTCTTTAGCTCCTGAGGTGAGCGGTCGGGACTTTCGAGCACATAGCGATAAACGAGGCCGCTGGGGCTAAACAGGGGAGACAGGGACGGAGTCACGCCGGTCGGCAGAGTGGCTTGGGCAAGCCGCTCGAAAACAATCTCGCGCGCGAAATAGTCGTCGGTGTTTTCTTCGAAGGTCAGGATGACGTCGGACAACCCATAGAGCGAAATGGAGCGCATCACCACCATATGGGGAACGCCGTTCATCTCGAGTTCAAGCGGAAGGGTGACCAAGCGTTCGACTTCTTCGGCGGCATGGTCCGGCCATTGGGTGATGATTTCGACCTGCGGAGGCGAGAGGTCGGGATAGGCATCCACCGGCATCCGCTGAAACGACAGGATCCCCCCGACCGTGATGAATGCGGTCAGCATCAGGACCAAGAACCTCTGCCGCAGCGCCGCTTGGACTATTCGGTGGATCATTCAGAGGTGGAGACTATCCTCGCTAAAGTTTAGGAGTACCTTTCACAAATGCAATGCGGCTAGCGCTGCAACGAATTCGCAAACTGCAAGAACAAGCTGCCATTTCCGATGACTTGGTCGCCAGCGTGCAGCCCGCTGGTTATCTCGGTCGTTCCGTTCAGGCTTTCTCCAAGGGTCACGGAGCGTCTGCCAAACTGGTTCGAGGTTGCCTGCGCATAGACGAAAGGCTGATTCTCAGTGTCGCGCAGGACGGCAGCATCCGGGAGCGCAATGGCATTTGGGATCGTGCCCGCATTTACAGTTGCCACCACGTACATATCCTTCTTCAGTTTTGCGCCAGGATTGTTCGTCTCGATGCGGGCCTGCAGCGTGCGCGTGCTCGGATCGAGGGATGCTGCGACGTACGCAATGCGCCCATGGAACACTTCAGGATAAGTATCGGTCTGAATTGCGACCTGATCCCCTACGCGCACGTAGGGCAAATCCTTTTGATAGACATTGACCAGCACCCAGACGGTGCTGATGTCGGAAATCATGAAACATTGGGTCGTACCCGGCTGAATAAGTTGTCCCGCGGAGACATCTTGCTCAACGACCAAGCCTCCAATCGGCGCCTTTACCGGCACCTCAAAAGAGGGGGGGGCCTGCACGAGTGCGTCAGGGTCGGTGACTCCCATGACTTTCAATGCAGATTGTGCCGCGACCAGGTCGCCGCCGGCCTGGACCTCGGCCGACTGCGCCTGCTCGACATTCTGTTCCGCAATGGCGTGATGCTGGTACAAGTCCTGGGCCCGGGCGTTGGCCTTTTGTGCCAATGCATACGCATCCTTAGCCTTTAAATAGTTGGTGCGGAGCTGTGAGTAATCCGGACTCGCGACGTACAACATGGGCTCGCCCTGATTCACTTTCTGCCCTGGTACGACCACTACCCTGCTGACCGGTCCACTCACCTGGGAGATGACCGGTGTCGTCCGAAAACTGTTGTAAGCCACCGCGCCTGTCAGTCTGAGCGACCGAGTCAAGGTTGTCGGCTGAACGGTCAGTACCTGGACATGCGACATCTGGTCCGGTGGAACGGTAAACAGTTCGGGATCATTTGAGTTTTTAGCGCTGCCGGAGTTAGCAGCGACCCGCGATCGACCGCCCTGGCAAGCGATCAGCGTCAACATAATCGTCGACACGGCCACGCATACGGCCACCCTTTGCCAAATATGGCTACGCACGTTCATGGCAGGTTCCTCGTCCCTACCGCTTCCTTCAACTGCTCCAGCGCGGCCATATAGGAGGCAAGCGCCTGGCGGTAGGCCAACTGTACGGACCGGTAGCTGCGCTCGGCATCGAGAAAATCCAACAGGCTGGCAGCGCCGCGTTTATACGCATACTCGCTGATATCGCGCGAATCCTGAGCCTGCTTGAGGTAACCGGAAGTATAGAGTTGCACCACTTCGTCGTTGCTCCTGACCGCCGCATAAGCATTAGCAACATCGGAGAGAACCGTATCGCTGGCCGCTTGCTGCTGCTCCTGTGCCTGCGTGAGTGCGTAACCGGTACGTGCGATCTCTCCTTGATTGCGGTTGAAGATCGGCAACTCAAAATTCGCAAAAATCGAAGCTGTGTTCTCACCGGAGACATGCGTAAAGTCATATGTGCCAGTGACGTCCACCTTGGCGTTCGCTTTGGCCAAGAGGATCTGGCTCTGTGCGGCCGTTATTCCCAATTCCGCAGCCCGATAGTCAGGCCGCTCGCGCATCGCCTTCATCTGCAGGTCTTCCAGATTCCCCTTGAGCGGTTCGTATGCAAGATCGCCAATCACGTCAAAATCGGCGGGTACCGCGTTGTAGCCCAAGAACTCACGCAGGCCGACAAGCGCCTGCGCCTTGGCTAGGCGGGCCGACGACACGTCGGTTTGAAACTGCAGAAGCTGCAGCTTGATCTTAAGGTAATCGCCTTCACCGATGTAGCCGGCTTTGAGTTGGGTCGCGCTGATGTCGACCGTCTGCTGGAAGCCCTGAAGGTCTTGCAGCGCAAACTGAAGAGTGGATTCCGCCAGTAGAACGCTGACGAATTGCTGGCCCACGTTGAAAGCCAGGGTTCGTTCTGCGTCGGTAACCTGGGCACGTGTGACCGCTGTTTGATCGCGAGCGGCTTGCAAGCGCCGCTGCCGCTTGTGACCACGTTCGAACAGGTATCCAATCCCGACGTCGAACTGCTGTGTCTCGTTCAGATTTGTCCCAGAGAAATCTTGCGGACTAAAAAATGGGACAAACTGGCTGTCCGCCCCAAGAGTTGGATTGGGGCGCAGGTTCGCGGTGATTTCCTGAGCCTGATTCTGAAGAATCAGGGTTCGCGTGGCCTTTATGGAATGGTTGTGCGCCAGCGCCAGATCAATGGCCTGGTCAAGACTGATCAGCGTCGTATTTTGCCCACTGCCTGCCCCCACTAGCAGCAGGAAAAACATTGCGGCCGGGGCGAATATCCGAAAGTACCTGGAGCGCATAAGGGTTAAGATCAAAGCGCACCGACTGTGGCGCCAACAGATCACGAACGGAGGATTGACCTAGCGAGCCCTTCGCCAAGCTCCGTCGTCCGTATCATCCTCCTAGGTTAAGACGGCGATTCAAGCTCAATGGGATGTATTGTAATTCACCGCATTCACGATTCTGACCACGGCGACAGTGGCAGTCAGGTCATCGCGGCGATACCGTTCGGCGTATTCATCTCGACCCGGTCACTATTCTCGGCGATCGCATGGCCGGCGATCCGGAAGTAATCCAGTTGGGCATCGAGCGGATCAGTACCGAGAAATCCTCTTCGGGGCCATCACCGCCCCATCAGGTGTCTTCCAGCCCGAGTTTGTCGTTCACTGCTTGGCTGAGTCTTTGCTTGCAGCCGAGATAACGTTCGGTGGTCTGAACCGACGCGTGTCCAAGCAAGAACTGAATCTGCTCAAGTTCTCCGCCCACTAGATGGCATAACCGAGCGCAGGTGCGACGCAAGTCGTGGGGAGCTTGCATCTTGGTCCGAACCCGCACTCATTTGGGACCAGAACACTCTGTCCTTGCGCGATGATGCCCCTCACGACAGGCTTGCACCCACCGCATCAGAAACTCCCGTAAACCTTCTGGGGGCCTGATCCACAGGGCAGCCGCTGTTTCGCGCCATTCGGGGCGAACCAGAACGCTTAGGCCCAGGGTACCAAGAGCGAGGAAAGCCCGCTCGTCGGTCAAGTCATCCCCCAGGTAGGCGACGGGAACCTTCGGGCCGATTTCATCCAGGATGGTGCGGATTGCATCCCCTTTATCCCTACCTGGCATGCGCATTTCAATACCGCCATCGAACTCCAGCAGTTCCATGGGCGTCCTTTGAGCAATGGGGAACCAGCCCAGCAAGACTTGGCTGCGGATTTCCGCCGCTGTCGCTTCATCCAGCCCGCGCCAATGGATGGCGACGGCGCCGGTCTTGAACTCAGCCCGGTTGTGTAGCCCCTGATACCTTAACCAACGATCTGCGTCAGCCAGTGCGTGCATCACACGCTCTTCCACGCGGGGTGTCTCGCGGGTTCCATCCGGTCTCAACCGCTCCAACCCATGGCATCCCCAGATCTCGAGACTGGGGCGAATCGCAAGCAACGGGATCACTTCGTGGGCGTTTCGACCTGTAACGATGACCACACGGGTGCGGCCATTTACGATGATCTCCTGCAGGAGTTCGGTCATCCCCGGATAGGGGAGAGCATGCTGGCGATTGAGGCAGAAGGGTGCAAGAGTACCGTCATAGTCGAGCAGAAGCGCTGAGACCGGCGACTGTGCCACTGCGTTCATGAACTGCTCGACTACGATTGCATTGACCGTGCGGACAACCACATGCTCCTCATTCCCAAGCAGCAGAACTCGCCCGGAGTTTCTCCTTGCCTTCGTCCGATGCGTCCATACGCAGCTCACAGAGTTCTGCGATGAGGGTTCCTGCCCAGCGATAAACGTTGCGTTCCCTGACCGTCTTCCGCATGCGCTGCATGCGCAATTCCTTTTCCTCCGGTTCCATCTCAAGGGCTGTACGAATCGCCTCAGCCGTCTGATCGACGTCGTAGGGATTGATCTGCAAGGCGTCGTGCAACTCGTGGGCGGCGCCGGTAAAGCAACTCAGGATTAAGACACCTCTCTCATCGTGCCGGGCCGCCACGAATTCTTTCGCCACCAGATTCATGCCATCGTGCAACGACGTTACCAGGCAAAAGTCCGCGGCGCGATAGTACCGTTGAATCTCCTCATGATTATGCTGCCGGTTCAGGAAGACGATGGGCTTCCATTTCGCCGTTTGGAACCGCCCGTTGATGCGAGTGGCTTCCGCTTCCACCTCCAACATCAGATCGTGATAGCGTTTGAGATGGCTGCGGCTGGGAGCGCCAATCTGTACGAATATAAACTTGCCCTGATAGGAAGGATACTTGTCCAGGAAATGCTCAATGGCCAGAAACCGCTCCAGAATACCCTTGGTGTAGTCAACCCGGTCTACGCCCACACCCATAAAGGTGGCCTCAACCCCTAAGGCTTCAAGCAAAGCGGAACGTTCGACGTAGGAACTCGGCGTCGACTCCGGCAGTTGCACATCCGTAAAGTCGACACTGATGGGGAAGGGTCGGACCAGCGTGAGATGATCGAGACGTCTTACCGAAAAGTGTTCCCAATCGACGCGTGATTCCACTACACGGTCCACTGTATGTAGGAAGTTATTGCAGTGCGACTGGATGTGAAATCCGATCAGATCGGCACCGAGCAGACCATCCACAACTTCGCGCCGCCAGGGGGAGATGTCAAAGGCCTCCGGGTTGGGCCACGGGATGTGCCAGAAGATTGCAACCCTGGCCTCCGGCCTTTTTTCTTTAATTAGTCGCGGCAGCAGCGCAAAGTGATAATCCTGCACTAGCACAATGGGCTTCTCCACATCCTTCATCTCTTCGAGCAACGCATCGGCGAACTTCAGGTTGACGGCCTGATAGTATTTCCAGTCCTCCGCGCGAAAAATCGGGCGGGTGTGCGCGATATGGCAGAGCGGCCAAATTCCCTCGTTGGCAAATCCGTAGTAATAGCCTTCTTCTTCCGCCTTATTCAGCCAGACCCGGCGCAAGGTGTAACGAGGATCTTCCGGAGGCACGCGCAGACGGTCGTGCGCATCCACCGTCTCGAGGTCGGCATCACCATTGCCATGGGCGATCCAGGTTCCGTCACAGGCGCGCAGCACGGGTTCGATCGCGGTGACCACCCCACTGGGGGGCACTATCACTTCCACAGATTTGCCGCGCCGCATGTGCATGTAAGGCTCGCGATTCGACACGACAAAAAGACGCGCATTATCCAGTCGCGTGCGCACGTGCACGGCGAGTCGGTCAGCCGTCCACTGCGACTCACCCGTATCCCGTAGGCGCGCCTCCGTCTCGGCGGCCGACCGCGCTTGGGTAAGGCTTTCCGCGAAGGCGGCAACTTCCCGCACCAGGGGACGAAAGAGATCCAGATCGGCGCCGTGCCGGGGTGAAGAGGCTGCCCCGGTCCGCAACGCTCGCATCCACTGCGCCGTACGTGCGATGGGTGCGGCAATACTCCAGCGCACAATCAGCAGCGTGATCAGCACGATCAGAAACACATGGACGAGCGCTCTCCGGAATGCTTCACGCCACATGCGAAGGCTCTCCGCCCGAATGTAGCCGGCATCATGAACAATCACGAGGCCGCCGATGACTTCGTCTTGCTGGTGGAGAGGTAAAGCGTAAATGTGCAACGAGGCATCGGCTACTCGTTGAAACGCTCCCACTCCATGGTTCTCACCCAACGCTTGGGACATTGCAGAAGGAACGGTAGCCAGCGTGGATGCCAGCTCCGGTGTAACTGCCAGCAAATCACCCTGCCGGCCGTAGATAGCCAGTCCCGAGAGATGCTCCCGGTTCCCAAAATGCTGTACGATGCTCTGCAAATCCTGTGCTGAATTCTTCTCCAGGCCACGCTCCACATTCCCCGCGAGGCTTTCGCCCAATACTTCGGCTCGCCGCTCCAAGTCTTGGCGCATGCCACGCTTCTCGCCCAGTACCTCGTAATAGGAGGACGAAAGCGAGACCAGAGTGATACCCGCGATGAGGGAAACGATGAGCCGTATGCTGAGTAGTCGCATGGCGCTAGCCCCTCAAATGAAGTAGGAAGGAGAAGTTCATCCTACTGCAACGGGCGCGAGTTGGCACTTCCTGTCCTAGAGCGGCGACAGTTCGTCTTCCTCCTCCTCTTTTTTCCCGCCGACAATTTTCTTCTCCAGGAAACGCCGGGCTAGATCTCTGCCCCCCATGCCGAATGCGATTGCCAAGCCGAGCATGAGGGCTCCGAAGGCAATTCCGAAGGCAACCAGCATTGTCTGTTCTGCCAGACCCAGTTCTTCAAACACAATCGACAATACGAAGACAAGGATGATGCTGCGAACAGCGAGGCTCAAAACCCGTGGTGAAGGCACGTTCGCATTCACCGCAGCCAACAAGGCAGCACGAGAAAAGAAACTAGCTGCCAGCAAGCCGAAAAACATGATGAACATCGCCACGAATAGACGCGGCAAGAAAAGAAAGAATTTTGCGACTTGTTCTTGCAGGCCCAGGATCCCGAGCACGCTCACCCCCAGCAGAATGAAGCCCAGCCAAGCCACCCAGAAGACAAACCGGCTCAGCATTTCCGTCGCCGACGGCAGCGCGGCCTTAGTGAGCAATTGTGAGGCGCCAGCGTTTTCTGAAAGCTTGTCGAACTGAACGAGCCTCAGAATGCTCCGCAAAACCATTTTTGCAACGTACGCGATCACCCAACCCGCAAGGGCAAGGGCCAGCATCACGATGAGACGCGGAAGGAAGTGTGCGAAACCTCTGGCAATCTCGTGCAGCGCCTGACTTAGTTCGCTGATAATCATGTCCCGCATAGTTGCCTCACTCTCTTGATTTCCAAAGCTGCAGGAGATACGGTTTCAATCGCTCGAACTCAAGGCACAAAGATTCGATATTGTTCTCGACCTCGTCCGCAAAAGCGTTGCGGTTCTCCTTCAGGAATGTGACTACTCTCCCGCGGAAAAGCGGCGCCAAAGCCTGGATAATGTGATCCCTACTGATCACAGATCTCTGATATGAGGCGGCAAACTCGTAAACCGTCCTGACCCACAATTCTGCAGGGTAATGAAATTCCTCTTCTCCCAGGCGTGCGATCCCCTGGAGTTCGGCGAGGGTGTCGGGGGAAAGAATGGACCGAAAGACAGACTCCAATTCGGCAACTCCGGTCGAGAACATCTCTCGCAACCGTTTCCGGTTTACGCGCACTGGTTCCAGAACAACCTCATGGTCGGCCCCGGTGGTAGGGGGCGACTGGGAACCGGCGACCATACTCCATACCGCGAAGTCTGGCCCTAATGCGGAGAAGAGCGTGCCGACGGTCTGCCGCAGCGCCGGAACCAGGTCAGCGGCATGTCGCTCGATGTGAATCTTCTCCCCAAGGAAGGACTGGCAGACACGGTATCGTCCCGTGATCGCAGCCAGAGTAAGGCGTAATTCGACACCGGCTCCGTTTGCTCCATCGTTCCAGACATATTGTTCGAGGAACTGACAGCCGAGACGGCCGGAGAAGCCGAATTCTGGAGAATATGCCTCGCGGATTCTTAACCCGTAAAGCGCGCGGGTCATCGGGTATAGCAAATTCGTTATGAGCAGGCCTTCAAATTTGTGTCGGCGATATGTTGGGGTCACCAGATCGAAGTCGTCGTCAAAAATGGGGTGCAGAAGTTTGGAGAGCCATTCGGGCTCGACGTTCGTGGACAGCGGGGACATCACCACACAGGCCTTGGCGCGAAGCAGTTCCGCGGCAGCCAGAATGGTCCGAAACGCAACTCCGCTCTCCGGACTGCTCGCATACTTCGTGCTGATTGAGTGCAACGTGCGGAGCGCATTCAGATTGGAGGCTGGGCGCGAATCGTCGATAGAAACGCCAGTGACCAGTTCGGGAGTGCCATCACGCGACCCCCCATCGACATTAATGATCACGGCTCGCTCGCGCGGAAACCCGCGTAGAATACCGCTCTGAATTGTGTGGACGATCGACCCGACAGTTTTGGCGTTGTTGTGCGTGGGCAAGCCCACTAGGATGTCTGCTTCGCCTACGTTGATCAATTGGCGAAGAAAATCATCGGTAAGAAAGCTCTCCTCTGCCAATTCGATCTCCGTTCGACGTACCGCCGTGCGCCCTTGGGTAGACACGCTTTACCTAACATCGTTCTCAGTATTCACATTTGTTCAGATTCGTTTCAGCCGAAACCAGTAAAACTGATAAGGCCCCATCGTCAGCAGATAGGGAACTTCGCCCACGCGCGGAAACATATTCCTACCAAACATCTCAATCGGAATATTTCCCGTGTAGCGCCGCAGATCCAGTTCGACAGCCTGCGCGGTGCTCGACAGATTGTTTACCACCAGCACCGCCTCGTCTCCCAGTCGCCGCACATAGGCCAGTATTCTATGATTGGCTGGATAGAGAAACTCAATCGATCCCCTGCCAAACACCGCGGTCGATCTGCGGACCGTTATGAGGCGTTGCATCCAATTGAGGAGCAAATGTTCGCTCGCTTTTTGCCGCAAGACGTTCACTGCCGGATAACCATATACCGGATCCTGAATCAGGGGGGCATACAGACACTCCGGGGCCGCGGCAGAAAAGCCACCATTCAATCCCCCGTCCCACTGCATCGGAGTGCGTACTCCGTTGCGGTCGCCTAAATTGATGTTATCCCCCATACCAATTTCATCACCGTAATAGATGATAGGAGTGCCGGGTAACGACATCAGCATTCCGTTCATCACCTCTATGCGCCTGCGGTCATTGTCCAGCAAAGGAGCGAGCCGCCGTCTAATTCCGAGGTTCAGCCGCATCGTTTTGCTTTCGGCGTACGTGTCGTACATATAGTCGCGTTCTAAGTCCGTTACCATTTCCAGAGTCAGCTCGTCATGGTTGCGCAGGAAAAGCGACCACTGGCATGAGGCCGGAATTTCCGGGGTCTGCTGCAGGATTTCAGTGATGGGCTTGCGGTCTTCCAATTTCAGCCCCATGAACATCCTGGGCATCAACGGAAAATGAAACGCCATGTGGAATTCATCTCCGTCACCGAAATATGGGCGAAGATCCCCGGGCCACTGATTGGCCTCCGCCAGAAGCATCCTGCCCGGGAATTGTTCATCGAGTTTTCGCCGCAGCTCCTTCAGGACAGCGTGGGTCTCCGGCAAGTTCTCACAATTTGTGCCTTCCCGTTCCACCAGGTACGGCACCGCGTCGAGCCGGAAGCCGTCAACGCCTATTTCCAGCCAGAACTTCATTACGTTCCACATCTGTTCCCGTACAGCAGGATTGTCGTAATTGAGATCGGGCTGGTGACTGAAGAAGCGATGCCAATAAAAGGATTTTGAAGTCGGATCCCACGCCCAGTTGGATGTTTCGGTATCGAGAAAGATGATGCGGGCGTCCTTGTACCGGTTGTCGGTTTCGCTCCAGACGTACCAATCGCGACGCGGATTGTCCCGCGAACTTCGCGACTCTTGAAACCACGGATGCTGATCGGATGTGTGATTCAACACCATTTCGATGATGACCCGGATTCCTCGTTCGTGGGCCGATCCCAAAAACTTCCGGAAATCCACCAATGTTCCATAGCTTGAGTGGACGGCGCTGTAATCCGCGATGTCGTAGCCATCGTCGCGCAGAGGAGAGGGGAAGAATGGCATGAGCCATATCGCGCTGACCCCCAGTTCCTGGAGGTAGTCGAGCTTTTCTTCAAGCCCTTGAAAATCGCCGATGCCATCCCCGTTACTGTCGTAAAAAGTGCGGACGTGGACTTGATAGATGATCGCGTCCTTGTACCAAAGCACATCCCGGTTTAGGGGCAAACCACTCCCTCCTGGACCAATTTCAGTACCTCCCTGCAAAGCAGGCCGATACGCAAGTTTATATGAAGTGACAACCGCAGAATCCTACCGTGCGCCTAACGCCCGCTCAACGCCATGCCGGTGATCGGTAGCATTCAACCTGGATCGGCGTTCAGCCTGCCGGGTTCGCCGTGCCGACTGTTCCCTCGTGGATTGTTCCTACCGATCGTACAGGGTGACTAAGGAGCGAAGTCTCGCGCTCAACCCGCTGCTCAATGCGCCCGGACGATAACGCCATTTCCAGGTTCCGCTGACTGAGCCGGGAAGATTCATGCGCGCTGCGCTCCCAAGACGCAGCACATCCTGCATCGGGACAATCGCAACATCAGCGACCGAAGCCAGCGCCGCCCGTATCATGACCCAGTTGATCTCGGAATCGTCGCGTAAGTTGAGATACCCACGTGCGAAGTCGTGCTCTTTACGACCTAGGGATTGTTCCGGGCCAGAAGTCCTCTTCGAGGAGATCATGAATCGATTTCCCCCAAGCCCGTTCCTGGCCAATCAACAAACCTTGGTAGCCACAAGCCCGTTTACCGGGGCTTATCCGGCGGTTTAGGAACATTTCGATTGATCGCAGTCCAGCGGTGCGGTTCGTTCCGCGGCAAATGCTCATCAATTGTTTGTCGGAAGGACCACGCTGTTGCACGCGTGTTTCATGGGGTACTAAGGAACTTCGGCAGATTTTCTGCCGCGCGGCCCATGGAGCGAGCAAGGCTTAGTTTGGCGACGTTGTGGGAGAACACGCTGTTGATATAGTCCAGTTCAGCGCCCGCCAGCGCTTCCTGCGATTGAACCAGTTCAACACTGTCGGCCACGCCTGCCTCCACACGCTGCCGCGTGAGATCAAGGGTTTCCCTGGCGACCCGCGCATTAATCTGCGCCACTTCCACTTCGCTCATTGCCGCCTCTAAGTCGAGATAGACTTTTCGAATGTCCCCTTCTACTTGCAGTTTGAGATCCTCGAGTTCGGCGCGTCTTTGCGTTAAAGTGGCGTCGGCTTGCTCGATATCGCCGCCCGTCCGGCCACCCTCCCAGATGGGGAGGCGCAGTGTCCCCGTGACCGAGAAGGTACCGTGAGATTGGGACGGATTGGTTCCGATCACGCCATAATCGGCGTTCACCGCAAGAAATGGTAATCGTTCAGCCCGCGCGCCGGATCGCGCGAACTCGGCGGCCCGGACCTGAGCGGCCGCTGCTTTTAGATCCGGACGTTGCTCGAAGGCCTGTCCAAAAGCCTCCTCCATGGTAATCGGCGGCGCAGCCGTAAAAGGGACATCATCGGAGAGGTCGTACTGGTCGTTGGGCGGCAAACCGGTCATCCGCGCCAGGTTGATCTTCTGCTTCGCAAGATCGTTCTGCAGTGACGTTACGCGCTGCTGTTGGGTGAGAGCTTGCACTTGGCTGCGATCGACATCGACCTGTGCCAATACTCCTACAGTTCGTTGCTGTGCTGCCTGTTTATAGAGAGCGTTAGCTGTGTCGAGTTGAGCAAGAGCTGATTGCACTCTGGCTTTATCTGCAATGACCAAAAGATAAGCTCCCCCGACCGCCAATACCACGAGATCGCGGGAATCTTGCGCTGAAAGTTGGTCTGCACGGAAGCTTTCATTGGCCGATTTGTAGTTTTTCCACGCCGTGAGGTCAACGACAGTTTGCGTGAGACGCGCCCGCAGATCAATGTAGTTGTAGGGCCCTATGATAGTCGGCAAAGTGAAGCCCGGAAGCTTAAACTTAAAGCCTGAAGCTGCAAGGCTGGTCTGCTGGACGGTTTCGGCCAAGTCGCCGGTGAGGTTCGGGAGTAGAGCGCTGCGTGCCACCCGCGTTTGTCCATGAGCCTGACGCACAGCTTGGGCGAGCCCAACTGCTCCCAGATTGTACTCAAGCCCGCGGCGGATGGCGTCTCGCAAAGACAGCGTGCCGGAGAAAGGCGCGTTGGAAATACCAGATGTACTTCCCGAGTAAGCCCCTTGAACTTGAAGCGTGGGATTGAGCGTGTTGACCGTGCTCGCTGCTCCCGGAGTGGATGACTGCGTGGCCGTCACTGAGCCGCTCTGACTGGTTCGGCCCGACAGCGGCAACTGCGTGGCTTGCGTGCCCTGGGATTGGGACGTCGGCGCCTGGGCAAACGCGTTTCCGCCCGCGATGCACAAGCTGAGCACGATCGATGTGGCATTCGCTTTCAGCTGTCTCGGTCGAGTGCTCAGTTTCGTCTTCCTCATAGACAATTGACCGTGCCTTTCTTTCCTAACTGAGTTGCTTGCCAAATCGCCACACGCTGAGCGAAACCAGGACGATGGTAAAAATCAACAAGGCCAAGAAATTGGGCCACAGCGCGACGATCCCACTTCCTTTGAGCATGCCGCTGCGGGCGATGGTCGCGAAATGGTGAATGGGATTAAGGATGGTAAAAGACTGCATCCATCGCGGCATCGCTTCGACAGGGTTCAGAGCTCCCGATAGAGATGACAACGGGGGGTTGATGAAAAAGGTAGTCAGAGCCGCTTGCTGCGCCGACTTGCTGAAAGTTGCAATCACCGTGCCAATACTGATCCCGGACAAAATGCACAGCATGCCGCCAAACAAGACGTAGGGCAAGCTGCCGTGAAAGGGGATGTGAAATGCCATTTTGAGTGTCCCGACGCACATCAGCATCATGATGCAGAGCAAAGCGAATAGTGGCACGATCTTGGCGACGATGATCTCACTGCTGCTGGCGGGAGACATGAGCAGTTGCTCCATCGTGCCGGTTTCGCGCTCTCTCACCATCGCTGCGGATGCAACGAATGAACTGTTCATTATCATCAGCAGCCCGAAAACACCGGTCGCAATGAACCAGGAATCGATCAGGCCGGGGTTGTAGATGAAAGCCGGCATGAGTTGCACTTGTCCCCGGCGGCTGACCTGGGACGCAGCAATCTGCTTAAGACTGGGATGAATGCCCATGCTCTGCAGCCCGGCGGTGTAAGTTTGAATGATGCCCTCCGCATAAGCCTGACTGATGGTTGCGGTATTCGCGTTCGTAGCGTTTAGCAAGAACTGGACCGTGGTTGAATGTCCGCGGCGCAAATCGCGGGCGTATTCGTAGGGGATGACCACTCCGGCATCTACCCTGGCCTGACTGATCGAATCCCCGAGTTCCTCTACCGAAAAATAGTAGCCTCCAAGGCGGAAGCTCTCGCTCTCCGTGAGGGTCGCGATCAGTTCGCGGCTCTCCGGAGTCTTGCTCTCGTCGACGACACCGAGACGAACGTTCGACACCACCGCGCTCAACGCGAACCCAAACAGCGTCAGTTGTAAGACCGGAGGAAGAAGCAAAGAAAGCATCAGACGGCGGTCGCGCCGGATCTGGTTGAACTCTTTGCGGACGAGCGCGCCGAACCGCTGATTGAAGACGTTTTGAAAGGGATTCGTCATTCGCTTACGCTTTGAGCTGCATTCGGCGCATGCTGAACCATCCAACCCCGTAGAATACCGAGCCGATGATGCCGATGATCGTGACCTTCCACCAGTCGGCGAGCCAGCCACCACCTTGCAGCAGCGCATCCCGCACGACTTCGATGTAGTATCGGCCCCACATGAAATTCGAGATCCAACGCAAGCCTACGGGAATGTTTTCGATTGGAAAAATCAACCCGGAGAGCAGAAACACCAGGAGAAAGCCACCGAGGGCCACCACTTGCATCGCCGCCACCTGGCTCGGAATCGTCGCACCCACCATGGTTCCAAAGGCCGCCACGCAGAATGTATACAGAATCGTGGCGACGATGAAGGGGGTTGGATCGCCCGCCAGACCCAAACCAAAATATGTAAACAGGAGGACGAGCATAACCCCACACTCGGCGAGCGCTACTACCATAAAGGCAAGAATTTTCCCCAGCAGGAATTCGTGCGCGGATATGCTGGAGACATAGACCTGAAGGATTGTCTTCAGTTCCGATTCTTTTGCCATGGCGAGAGAGGCCAGCAAAGGAGGGAACATTGAAAGTCCCAGCACGAAGATCCCTGGACCGTAAAACCTCTTGGCCGAGAGTCCTGGGTTATACCAGAGACGGAAGGCGGTTTGGACTAGCGCGAGTCGTTGGTTGCCGGCGATCCGTTGATTGTAGGCACGCGTAATCTCGCTCGCATAGCCTGCCGTAAGCTTCGCGGTATTGGCGTCAGAGGCGTCCACCAGCAATTGAACTGGAGAATTTGCTCCTAGTGCCATGTCCCTTCCAAAATGCACGGGTATGATCAGGACTGCCCTGGCCGTGTTTGAACTGAGAGCCTCCTCAGGGGTTCGATCGATCGGCCAGGAAACGACATGGAGAGTAATGGACGCGCGAATCGCGTCCACAAAATCACGCGAAGCGGGTGAGTCGTCAAAGTCCTGCACGATGACGGGAAGATTGTTTACGGTCAACGAAAGAGACACACTCATCAGCATCAACAAAACCAGCGGAAGCACCAGGGCGAGCGCCAGCGTCCGCCAATCACGACAGATCTGAGTCAGCTCTTTACGGGCTTGCGCAACTACACGTCGCATCGCATGCGCTCCTTACGGTTCACTCTTCCCTTATTCACTCTTCCGCTGAAACCTTTCCCTGCTGGCGCGCTTTTTCGATGACGCTGATGAATACGTCTTCGAGGGAGAAGGGCTCTTCGCGTGCGCCGATTACCTTGATTCCATTGCTTGCAAGCTTCTCTGTCGTGGTCCGTTTGCCTGCCTCAACATCTTCGTCCGTGACCACATGGAGCCGATTGCCGAACAGGGAAACTCGCCAACGCTCGGTGTCGCTCTTCAGCACATCGGCGGCGTGCTGCGGCTGGTCGACGATGAATTCCAGTAAATGGCCGGTTTGCGCGCTCTTGATGCCGCTCGGAGTTCCTTGTGCCACCAGTTCTCCGCCGGCCATGAATCCCAGGCGGTTGCATTGTTCCGACTCTTCGAGGTAATGCGTAGTCACAAGAATCGCCGTGCCAGCATCTGCCAGGCGGTTGATCATCACCCAGAAAGCGCGCCGAGCGAGAGGATCGACCCCAGAGGTCGGCTCATCGAGGAAGAGCACGCTCGGTTCGTGCATGATGGCGGCGCCGAAGGCGACACGCTGCTTCCAGCCTCCGGGCAGACTGCCGGTGATCTGGTCTTCCTTCCCCTCGAGTCCCGAGAACGACACCACCCAGCGGATTTTCTCGTCGCGCTCACTCGGGGGCACGCCATAGACGCCAGCGAAAAAGCTGAGATTTTCTCGAATGGTCATGTCGTTGTACAGGGAGAACTTCTGCGACATGTAACCGATCTGCTGGCGAATGTTTTCCGAGCGGAGGTTGCCCTGCTCGCCGGCCAGCCGCATGTTTCCACTTGTGGCTTCAAGCAATCCACACAACATCCTGATCGTGGTTGTCTTGCCAGCGCCATTTGCGCCCAGAAGGCCATAGATTTCTCCATAGGGAATCTCCAGGGTTACATTCTTTACCGCAGTGAACGCTCCAAACTGTTTCGTCAAATTGTCCGCTCCGACCGCTATTTGGCCGCGCAAGTTCGAGTGGTCGTGGTGACCGGGAAACGGTGGATCCTTGGACTCTTCGCCTAGAGCGCGCAGGGTGGCAACGAACACGTTCTCGAGAGTCGGCTCATCGACGCGGACGTCGCTGACGTGCAGGCCCGCTTTGTTACTAAGTTCCTCAACGACTTGGCGTGCTTTGTCCGGGTCATGCGCTAGGACGTCAAGACGATCGCCAAAACGCTCCACATCCATGATGTCTTTCTGCGCACCAGATGCCTCTGACAGCACGCGTTCGGCTTCGCTCAAGTTGTCGACGCGGACTTCCAGTCGCTTGGCACCGAGACTCTCTCGTAATGCAGCCGGAGTGCCGATTTGCTGGATCTCGCCTTTGTGAATGAGCGCGATCCGATTGCACCTTTCGGCCTCATCCAGATACGGCGTCGAAATCAGGATGGATAAGCCCTCGGCAGCCAGATGCGCCAGGGCATCCCAAAACTCGCGCCGCGATACCGGGTCCACACCGGTTGTCGGCTCATCGAGCACGAGCACGCGAGGTTGAGGCACCAGGGCGCAAGCGAGCGATAGCTTCTGCTTCATTCCGCCGCTTAACTGGCCAGCCAGCCGAGTGGAGAAGCGATCCATGTCGAACATTTGCAAATACTGGCGGCCCCGCTTCACGATGTCGTCGGATGCGACGCGGCGCAGATCCCCGACATAGCGGATGTTTTCGAGAACCGTAAGATCGGGGTACAAGCTGAATGCTTGAGTCAGATAGCCCGTCTGGGAGCGTGCTTCGCGCGCTGGCTGGCCAAAAACCTCAGCCGATCCCGAGCTTGCTTCCATGACCCCGGCGAGAATCTGGAACGTCGAAGTTTTGCCCGCACCATCGGGGCCGATCAAGCCGAAGATCTCTCCTTTGCCCACCTCAAAACTGATTCCGCGAACGGCTTCCAGTTTGCCGTAGCGTTTCCAAAGCTCACTAATTCGAATGGCGATCGTGTCCGAACCATCGGAGCCAGATTTGTCGGAACCAGGTTTGGAAGTTAGCGGAGTGTAAGTCGCGGTCGTCATTTGCGCTTTTCTTCGGGCCACTGATCGCCCGTAACCAGCACTTCGCCGTCAGCCGGCATACCCGGTTTGGCATATCCCAGGGCTCCTTTCAGCTGCAGCTTTAGGCCGACGACTTGTTTCACACGGTCATCGCGGAAATAAGTGTTCTCGGGAGTGAACGTCGCC
>Ga0182014_10000391_pt1 | contig 57422 bp, 40 predicted proteins | sample 612S2DmetaG_FD_120489 | JGI IMG/M metagenome (GOLD analysis project Ga0182014, IMG submission 120489) | Permafrost microbial communities from Stordalen Mire, Sweden - 612S2D metaG | ecosystem: Environmental > Terrestrial > Soil > Wetlands > Permafrost | place: Sweden: Stordalen | collected... | reverse complement strand
GTGAACAAATCCAAGACGTTTCGCGTGATGGTGGCCTACTTTGCAGCCGTCCACAAACTCAAGACGCCAACCCGCCCCACATCCGTGTAGTCGCGGTCAGTACATTTTGATGGCGGCGACCACACCGACGCGATGATCGTGGAAGGCCCGTTGCCGACGACAATGGCACATCGCTCATGCTCTTCGTGGGCGCTGACGAGCTGTTTCGTTAGCAACGGGCTACCTTCCCCCTCTTCCCTGCTGGCGTTTGCGCGGGTTCGACAAACGTTGAAGAATGTGCTTGGCGTGTTGCATCTCCGGATCAGCGAATTGGACGGAGATGCCGTGTTGCGCCGTAGTTTTTGTGACCATCCGTTTCCACTCTACGGTGCCAGCACACGCGATGTGCGTTCCATATTTCTGGATGGCCATCTCCAATCCGAAGAGGACGGCGGCTTTATCCTGGTTGAGCACGGTGACGACGCGCCCACGTTCGATGACGAAAACCTGCCCGTTGAGCGTGTACGAAACATTCCTCGTAGGGCAGGCCTTTTATCTTCATCAACAGATGCTTTTGCAATCCGAAGAGCTTGCTGAGTTCGGCGGCAACTTCGCGGCTCACTTGTGAACGTATTTGCCGGTTGAGAGCGCATTTTCGAATGAATTCGCTGACCGTCAGGCCGGCGAGATGAGCCTGTTGACGAATGATTTCCTTCTCTTGGGACAAGAGTTTGATGAGCAGCCCCCGGCGATGTTCGGTCTGCTTTGACCTTGCCATTTCGGTGCTCCTATGGGGTCTCGGGGCGAAGCCCTGAGCAAGGTGCGCAGGCCCAAACCCGAGTAGCGAAGCGGATTGGGTAGGGGCCGGTGGATATACCAAAACGACCGAAGGGAGTTTCGGCATATCCAGCGCCTACCTTGCCTTCACGATTACCCGCTGCTTCATCCCCTTCAACATAATATTATACATATGACATTATTAACGTCAAAATGTTGGAGTCAGGAATATGGAGAATGAGGCACGTCGTAGAGCGCAGGTACTCTCGTCGCACAATATCGAGGCGTTTCGTGCGTTTTTGAAGGAAAAAGCCAATGAACCCGCACCGCAACCTGCTTCGTGCAGGATGTGCGGGATTGTACGAGCGGTATTCCCTCAGCTGTGTTTGCTGAGGAAACGGGGATACTCGCCCAAAATGTTGGTCTATCTTTTTGAGCAGAACGGCCTGAGAATCACCGCAACTGCATTGCCGGGCCACATGAAGAAACTGAATGGGAAAGCGGAAGTGGTATCAGCAATCAAGGTTCGTAAGGGGAGAACACAACCTTCGTCCCCTGGTTCGTCAGCTCACAGTCACTTGGCAATGAAACCGGACGTACCGCTGTAAGAAAGGGGCGCAATGATGAGGCTAGCCATCGAGTAGTTGATCACGACTTCAAGCGCGACGAGAGTCTTCCAGATTGGCATGGATGGCATGCGGCACGGCGCGGCCTTGGGAGCAACCTCTATCGTCTGGGCGTGCAGCCCAAGGTCATTCAGGCGATCCTGCGGCATGCCAACGTGAGCACGACAGCAACCTACTACATAAAGCTGATGTGCAAAATGCAATGACAACTTTGGAGCATCACATTGCAGGGGCCGCGCAGGTCCAGTCAGACTCAGGTGACTTGCTGACGCAACCCACAGCAACCGGGCACTACAGCGTCCAATGACAGGCAATCAAGAGAATATAGCGGTCTGCAGCACCAATCTTCTGGTGGTAGGGGCCCACGAATCTGCATTACGTGGATGTGGAGTGCCTGGCTTGATTTGTACAAATGGAGAAGAGGCAAATTGGGTCGAAAGAATCTCTCCAGGGAGTCGACTCAGCATTCGCGTTGAGAAGCCCGATACGCGATCAACTTCCATAACGGACAGGCAAGAGCGCTTATCGGACACTTACGGGACACTAAAACCTGCAGGTTGCCCGATCTCTATCTTCCATGAGTAATAGATAAACTATTTAGAATGAATTAGATGGCGGAGAGAGGGGGATTCGAACCCCCGATAGAGCTTTTGACCCTATAACGGTTTAGCAAACCGCCGCCTTCAGCCACTCGGCCATCTCTCCACGGCGTACTCTCAGTAGTTTAGCATGTGCCCCAATAGGCGCCTGCCGAACGATTGCTGGATTCGATTCCAAAACCTCCACCGGAGCCTGCAAACCTTCCGTCGCCTCGATGGCTGCCGGTTCGAAAGCCTTGATATAGCCATTGTCGCTGGCGCATCGATGCGCATCGCGCCGAGTCTTCTGAACACCCGAGCAGTCGGACGACGCGGAATCGTTGCAATCAGATGTTCCCTATCTACCGCACTGCCGGGAGAGCGCCAAGTCGGGTACACTTGCGATGGAATCCGGATTGCGATGCACCGATGGCCACGACAAGCAGGAACGGGGAACATCGGAATAGAAAGCGAGCGCTCAGAAGTGGGCCATTCGCTGCAGATGCTGTATGAACTCGGATCAAGATGGGGAGAGGATGCAGATTCACAGGACCATTTCACCAAAGTCATTCCGGCAAGCGCTTGCGTTTCTCGCAACGATTTTGCTGCTCGCAATTCCAAGTGCGAAGGGTCAAACCCCATCGGGTCCTTGGATGGATAGAACGTTGCCCGCTGCCGAGCGCGCCGACCTCGCCTTGAAGCAAATGACCCTGGATGAGAAGTTGGCGCTACTGCATGGCAATGGCATGCCTCACGTGGCAAACTGGCAGATGCCACTTACCTATCTGGCGAACGGTGGCGCCGGTTATGTTCCTGGAGTTCCGCGCCTCGGTATCCCGCCCATCCTCATGTCTGACGCGGCGTATGGAGTTCGGGGCAGCGGCGAGAACGGACGCTATTCCACCGCTCTGCCGTCGAGCCTTGCTCTTGCCTCCAGTTGGGATCCGGAGCTGGCCTGCGGCTACGGTGCTCTGATCGGCCGCGAGTTGCGCGCCCAGGGATTCAACATGACGCTCGGGGGCGGGGTAGATCTGACACGGGATCCGAGGAATGGAAGGACGTTCGAGTACGCTGGGGAAGATCCGCTGCTAGCCGGCGTCATGGTCGGAAACATGATGAAGTGCGAGCAGGCGCAACACGTCATCGGCGACATCAAACATTACGCCTTGAACGATCAGGAAACCGGCCGAAACATCGTAAACGTCATTGCTTCAAAACGCGCCATGCAGGAGAGCGATCTGCTGGCCTTCCACATCGGGATCAAGATCGCCGAACCCGCTGCGGTGATGTGCTCCTACAACCGCATCAATGGGGATTATGCTTGCGAAAATCCCTATCTCCTGCGCGACACGCTGAAGCGGGATTGGGGTTTCAAGGGCTTTGTCCTCTCGGATTGGGGTGGCACCCACAGTACTCAGGAGGCTATCTCGGCCGGGCTGGACAATGAACAGCCGATGGCGGATTTTCTCGGCCCCAAGTTGAAGCAGGCCGTCGAAGCCGGCAAAGTCTCCTTGGCCCAGATCGGCGACAGCGCACGCCGCGTACTCTATGCCGAATTCGTTTCCGGCCTGGTGGACTTTCCGATTGAGAAAGACGTTGTCGATGCTCAAGCTGGTTTCGATACGGCTCAAAGAACAGAGGAAGAAAGCATCGTTCTGTTGAAAGACCAGAATTCGATCTTGCCTTTGAACAGCAAAGCTGTGCGCAAGATTGCTGTATTTGGAGGACATGCGGATATCGCGATGATTTCCGGAGGCGGCTCGGCGCAGGTCGATCCTCCAGGTGGAAATGCGATCATGCCGCCCGGCCGTCGCATAGCACGGTGGCAGGACCACGTTTGGTTTCCCACTTCGCCCTTGAAGGCTTTACGCGCGGTCATGCCGGGGACCCAAATCGACTTTGACGCAGGAAAAGATCTCTCCGCAACCGCCCAACTGGCCAAGAGCGCAGACATCGCCATTGTTTTTGCGTACCAATGGGAATCCGAAGGGATGGACCTGCCGAATCTCTCGTTGCCGGACGGACAGGATGAACTCATCGAACGGGTGGCGGAGGCCAATCCCCGAACGATTGTGGTGCTCGAAACTGGAACGGCCGTGAAGATGCCCTGGGCCGATAAAGTACAAGGCATTGTCGAGGCATGGTTCGCGGGAAGCAGCGGTCACAAGGCTTTGGCGAACGTGCTGGTAGGGCAAGTGAACCCATCAGCAAAACTCGCCATGACTTTTCCTATGAACGAACAGGATCTCCCGCGGGCAACCATTGCTCCTCTTGCGCCGGAGGACAAAGGTCAGGGAGCAGAGGCTGTGAATGGTGAGACGCATGTCAGGTCCAGGTACTCGGTTACGTATTCAGAGGGCGCAAAGGTCGGCTACAAGTGGTACCAGGGCGAGCATATGCCGGTTCTGTTTCCCTTCGGCTTTGGCCTCTCCTACACCAGCTATGCGTATTCAGGGCTGAAGATCGAGGATAGAAAGGATGAAAGTACCATCAGCTTCTCAGTCAAAAACACCGGTGAAAGGCCGGGAACCGAGATCGCGCAGGTCTATGTCGCATTGCCCGATGCGGCAGGCGAACCGTTCCGCCGTCTGGCCGGCTGGGTGCGTGTAGAACTTGAGCCGGGAGAGTCGAAGACCGTCAGCGTCCCGATCGATCCACAGATGCTCTCCATCTACGACGAACAAAAAAGCGGATGGGCGATCCTTCCGGGAAGCTACCATGTTTTCGCCGGACCATCCTCGGCCGACACCCCGCTTCACGGAGTATTCGACCGCCGTTGATTTCGGTCTGCATAGCTTCTTCACCAGACGCCAAACGTGAGGGAAATGCGTTATAAAGGTAAGACCAATTTTGGTCATACCTTGGAGTGTCCTTCCGATGCGTCGATTGTCCTTGATATTTGTATTTCTCTTTGTTGCGACGGCCGCTCTGCCGATTAGAGGCCAATCGGAGTTTCCGATGCGGCCGGACGATCCTCATGCGGTCTACCTGGGGCCTGGGAGCTTCGGCGCTGCTGCGGACGGCAAGGCGGACGATACGGCGGCGATTCAGGCGGCAATCGATCGCGTGCAGGAAACCACCGGCGAAGGCATCGTCTTTGTCGCTGACGGGAGATACCGGGTCAGCCGGACAATTCACCTTTGGACGGGGATACGGCTCATCGGGTATGGGGCGCATCGCCCCGTATTTGTCCTGGGAGCAAACACGCCTGGGTACCAGGAGGGCCACGAATTCCTGGGGACGGGGCGATACATGCTGCAGTTTGCCTCGCGGCGTCCGGCGGCTGGCGAACCCGTGGTCGACGCAAACGAGTTTACGTTCTATAGCGGGATCGGCAATCTGGACTTCGAGATCGGCGCGGGCAACCCGGCGGCGATTGCGGTGCGGTTTCACGTGGCGCAGCACTCATTTCTTCAGCACATGCGGTTCCAGGTGGGCGATGGCCGCGCGGCGCTCGAAGACGTGGGGAACGGCGCAATCGACCTGCAGATCGAAGGAGGCGAGTACGGCATCGTCTCGGTGCGCACCTCGCCGGCATGGCAGTTTCTGCTGATGGATTCGAGCTTGACGGGCCAGAGACGCGCGGCTATCCATACGCAGGAAGTGGGCATGACTCTGGTGCGTGACCGGATTGCGCGCACACCAGTAGCGATCGAAATTACCCACGGAATGACCGAGCAGTTGTATGGACGCGACCTGGTGCTCGAAGATATTGGCCGGGCGGCGGTGGTGCTTGGCGATGCGCGCAGGGCGCATCACCAGGTCACGCTGGACAATGTGGCGTGCAGGAATGTGCCCCAGTTCGTTCAAGGCGAAACCGGCCTGACTGAGCAGTTCGCCGTGAAGGGGAGTGCCCATCCATACGTCGAGGAGCATCTGACGATCGGCTTGGAGATTGGGCCCGATGGGCGTGAGCGGGGCGTGGAACTCCGGCATCGCGAGCGTGCCGTGGCAGGCAAGGCCGTGGCCTCCGATATTCCGCCGCTGCCGCCGATGAGTGAGTGGGTAAACGTACGGACGCTGGGCGCGAAAGGAGACGGCTCCGATGACACGGCGGCACTGCAGGCGGCCATCGATGGGCATCGTGTGCTCTATTTCCCTACCGGCAACTATCGAGTGACGAACACGCTACGGTTGCGGGAAGATAGCGTGTTGATTGGCTTCAACCCGATCACCACGCAGATCGCGGTTTCGGACGAGCCGTCGATTTTCACGAGTGAAGGCGAGCCTGTTCCGCTGGTCGAGAGCGCGAAGGGCGGAGCGGCGATTCTCACCGGCATCGGGATCGTGACCACGCCGAAAAATGTGCGGGCGGCGGGACTGGTGTGGCGCGCGGGTCCTCGCTCGATGGTGGAGGATGTGAACCTTGCGCGCGGATTTGGACGCAGAAATCCTGCGTTGAGCCCCAACTCTCCCAGGCCCGCGCAGCCGCCGCAGAATGCCGCGGCGGGCGAGGAGGCACAGTATCCGAGTCTCTGGGTGAAGGATGGGGGTGGGGGGATCTTCCGCGGCATCTGGACGTCGAATACGCTGGCCAGGGCCGGGCTGCTGGTGGAGAACACGACTACGCCGAGCGTGGTTTACCAGATGTCTTGCGAGCACCACATGCACCACGAAACGCAGTTTCACCATGCGTCGAACTGGACTGTGTATGCGCTGCAGACCGAGGAAGAGAATCCAGCCGGTGCGGACTCCTTTTCGGTCGACCTCAAGGACGCGCATCATATGCTGTTCGCCAACCAGTTCATGTACCGGGTCTCGCGCAATGTGCTGCCGAAACTGAACGCGGTGGAAGCGGCGGACTCAACCGACATCCAGTTCGAGAATGTGCACACCTTCAGCATGACGCGGCTGGCGTTCGACAACAGCGTCTTCGATCAGACCAGCGGCGTTCGGGTCCGGACGCACGACTTCACGGTGTTCACGCTGAACTCTGAACTCAAGGTTGGAGTCCCGCTGCCGTTGCCCGCGGGCGTTCTTGCGGCGGGCGCAAAGCTGGAGCAGCTTGCCGGCGGCTTCAGTAATATTGCCGGGCTCGCGGTTGACGATGGCGGACAACTTTATTTCACCGATGCGGCGATGCATCGAATCTACCGATGGAATGCGGATGCGAAAAAGGCCGAACTCCTTACGGACAAAGTGACGACGCCGATGGCGGCGGGCATCGCAACCGACGGCTCGTTGCTGGTGCTGGACTACAGCCGGGCCGTTTTCGCAGTGGACAGCAAGACCGGAGAGGCGAGGAAGATCGAGGGTGCAAGCGCGCCGGTGAGTGGGACCAGCCTGATGCTGCCGATCGGATTTCACAATAGCATGGAGACGCTGAAGATGCAGATGGAGCGTCGCGGCGTTGTCTACGCGCGGCCCAGCAACATGGCGATCGTGGCGGTGGTCAAGGACGAGCCGCGCAGCTACTTCTATGCTCCGGGAACGGCGGACGCCATCATGGCCGGCGGAAACTGGCAGCCGGAGTTGCAGGCATCCCAGTGGCGGCTCTTTCATGTCGGCGACGAGCACCTGGCGGCTAGCGAAGAGGAGGATACCCTCTATCGTTTGAAGCTCGACAGCCTGGAGCATGTGACCGCGACGGAGTTCGCGCCGCGCGGAGGGTCAAGTGTTGTGACCGACGCGGCCGGAAATGTGTATGTGGCCGAGGGCCAGCTCTACATCTACAACGCCGCCGGAAAGCAGATCGGCGTTGTGGAGATTCCGGAGCGTCCGAGCAGCCTGGCCTTCGGAGAGGCAGATAAGAAGACCCTGTTTATCGGAGCTCGCGGTTCGCTCTTTTCGCTGCAGACGGCGGCCGCGGGACAGTAGTATCGGGACTCTTGGAAAGCGAACCATGGTCTTCGCGCTTCTGGACGAAGCCGCCTGAACGCCTTGCATCGAAGGGCCCGGCGGCTCCGTCATTCGCAGTGCGCGATCGGAGGTTCCCTATGAAGGAGCCCGTTGGGTGTAGTCCTGTCCCACCCATTCGCCAGAAATCCGCCGTGGCGGAGCGAATGGATGGGGCATTTTTGGGAAAGCGGGCGCGGGTTCATCGCCTGATGTAAATCGACAAAGCGAGTCGGGCTGTTCCTTAGCGGTAGATCACGGGGATGAAATGCTGCTCCTGGTAGGGGGGGCGGACGTACTCGGACTTCACCAGCGGGGGCAGTTCCAGCGGCTCAGGCGTGAGATCTTTGTAAGGAATCTTCGATAGCAGATGGCGGATGACGTTCAGGCGGGCGGCCTTCTTGTTTTCCGCGTTGACCACGAACCATGGCGCCTGCTTGTGGTCGGTGTGGTTAAACATATCGTCCTTGGCGCGGGAATAATCGGCCCAGTGCTTGCGTGACTCAAGGTCCATCGGACTTATCTTCCAGCGCTTGGTTGGCCTGTTCATGCGGTCCTGGAAGCGGCGCTCCTGTTCCGCGTCGCTCACGGAAAACCAATACTTGATGAGCACGATGCCGGAGCGGACCAGCATGCGCTCGAACTCCGGGCAGGTGAGCATGAACTCCTGATACTGGTCCTCGGTGCAGAATCCCATCACACGCTCCACGCCGGCGCGGTTGTACCAACTACGATCGAAGAGAACCAGTTCCCCGGCGCCCGGCAAATGGGCAACATAGCGCTGGAAGTACCACTGCGTTTTTTCGCGCTCCGTCGGGGTGCCCAGCGCAACGACCTTGCAGATGCGGGGATTCAGCGATTCGGTGATACGCTTGATGGCGCCGCCCTTCCCTGCCGCATCCCGGCCTTCAAAGAGCACGACGACCTTCAGGTGCTCGTGCCGAATCCACTCCTGAAGTTTGACGAGTTCGATCTGCAGGCGGCTCAGTTCCTTTTCATAGTCGCAGTCTTTGCCGATGCGCATGGAGGGCACGTCCGAGGGATGCGCCGGGGCCGGCTTATGAACTTTGCCGTTGGGAAGCGCCCCGTTGGCCCCATTGCTCTTGCTTTCTTCCTGGTTCTTCTTCGCCATTCCTGTCCTCCTTTAATCCTATCGGCTCGGTTCAACAAACTCACCACGACAGCAGCCGGCACTTCGCGCGTGACCGCGTCCTCGATTAATTTGATCGGTAAGATTCTCCTCAAGATTACGCCGAAAACAAAAGGACCTCGTAGTAATCGTAATAACTATGCGTTGTTCGGGGTGAAACTTGGGTTGCCGCCAGCCCCAAATGTTGAGGAACATCTCTTGCCGCGCAAGAGGAATCGGTGGCTTGTCCGACAAGAATACACCAGATTAGACTAAACGCCCGCACTATTCTTCAGAATTCTTCGGAGTCTTTTCTTGACCGCATGTCTGGAGAAAATGCGGGATTCGCGGCCTGGGACTCGAAGGCAATGAGTGAATCGAAGCCCTGAAAAGCAACTGGGCCTTGGAGAAACCGCAGTTAGTCGCTTGCCGCAGTCTGGGTTCCCAAAGGCTCGACGCGAATCTTGGCAATTCGGCGATGATCCATTTCCACAACGGTAAAACGGCGGCCATCGAAAGTAAAGGATTCTCCCTCCCTGGGAATGTGCCCCAGCCGGAAGAGGAGAAATCCCGCCAGTGTTTCAACGCCGCCCTCGCGGGGCAAACTCCACTGCATCTGGGTTTCGAGATCGCGAAGATTGACGCCGCCGTCCATCAGTAACGCGCCCGATGCGGTGGTCAGAACCGGAACGGCAGGCGAATCGAACTCATCCTCCAGTTCTCCTGTAAGCTGTTCGATTGCGTCTTCGGCGGTGACCAGCCCGACGATGGAACCGTACTCGTCCACGACCACGGCCATGTGGCGGCGGCGATGCTGGAAGTCGGCAATGAGGTCGAGAACGGATTTAGTCTCCGGAACGACCAGCACGTCCCGCATGACCTGGCGAAGGCGGAGTTCGACGAAGGGCGCGGAGGGACGCGCGGCAGGGTTGGGCTTTGGGGAGTCCCATATCTCAAGTTGTTGCGCACCGGCTCCGCCGCGATCGGAGTCGGTGCGGAAGAAGTTTAGCCGGGCAAGGTCGCGAGCGTAGACCACACCCACGATATGCTCGGGGCCGCGGGTTTCGTCGTAGACCGGGACGCGCGACCGGTGGCGCGCGATGACCTTCGCGCTGGCCTCCTCGAGCAGCATGTTGGAGGGAAGCGAGAAAATCTTCTGGCGCGGAGTCATGATCTCGCGTATCGAGACGTCATCGAGTTCCAGCGCCCGGTGGACGAGGGTCTCCTGGAACTTGGGCAGCAGGCCCATGCGGCGGGCAGCGGTGGCGATGAGCTTGAGTTCGTCGGAGGAGTGGACGGCGGCGCGCTCCGTGAGCGGGACATCGAAGCCGCGCAGGACGGCGGCGGCGGAGACCTTGAGCAGGCGGACGGCGGGACGAACCACGGCCATGAAGACCAGCATGGGCGGCGCAACGGCGACAGCCAGAGCCTCTGCGCGCCGCAAGGCCAGCGATTTGGGCACCAGTTCGCCAACTACAACATGAAAATATGTGATGAGGGCAAAGCCGAGAGTGACGGCGGCGATGTTCGCGTAGAGGTTGGCGTGAGGAAGACCGCCAAACCAGCCCATCAGGATTGAGGCGGCGAGGGGCTCGCCAAGCCAGCCAAGAGCCAGCGAACAGAGGGTGACGCCCAGTTGTACCGCGGGTAGAAGGTCGTCCAGGCCGCGCTGCAGACGGCGAACGGCGCGCGCCCCTTGCACCTGAGCGGCGAGCATCTGCTCGACCCTGGTGTCGCGAATGGACACCAGCGCGAACTCAGCAGCCACAAAAAAGGCGTTGGCCAGGATAAGCATGGCCACGGCGGCAAATTTGAGCAGCGAAAGGCCGTGCATCTGGGTCAGAGCATAGCACCTCGGCGCACAGAGATCGGAGATCAGGGGTCAGAGATCAGAGATCAGAGATCGGAGATCTGGGGTCGGCGGTCGGTTTTCCGCCGATATTTCAGCAGCGATAGGAGAAACAGGGAACCACGGGACGCTGCGCCGCGTACCGGTTTGAAGTTGAAGCTTGTGTCTTGTCGGTGCTCTTGCCTGTCCGACAGTGCACGGGAGTGTTCAAAATCGGACACGCGGATGGCTGCCCGGAGGTTGTATATCGCGGCTATCTTCATGAAAATATTGGGTATTACCCGGATTTCGATTTGGTCGCCGATATGCATCCTGTATTAGCGGGAATTCCTGATCCCCGGTCCCTGATATCTGATCTTTCCGGAAAGAAACGAGGTACGGAATGAAGCATCTTCTTGTTGCAACTGCGGCTGCAATTGCGCTGGCGGCTCTTCCCGCGCTGGGTGCGGAAGCTACCTTCGAGCGCAACCTGCAAGTGAATGGCACGGTGGAATTGTCGGTCGCGACCGGCTCGGGATACATTCACCTCTCGCACGGCGCCGGCAATCAAATCCATGTCTTCGGGCGGGTGAAGTCGGGCTGGGGCGGAAACGACGAGCAGGTCCGGCAGATTGCAGCCAATCCGCCCATCGAGCAGACAGGCAACATTGTGCGCATCGGCGCCCGCCACCAGAATTACCACAACATCAGCATCGATTACGAGATTCAGGCGCCGGCGGATGCCTATCTCAATGCTTCCTCCGGTTCCGGCGAAGTAACCGACGACGGAATTGGCCAGAACGCCAAGTTGAGCACAGGATCGGGCAGCATTCATGCGACTGGAGTGCGCGGCAGCTTCTCCCTGGAAACGGGCTCGGGAAACATCTATGCCGACCAGACCGGAGACGGAGAAGTCAAGGCCGAGACCGGATCGGGCTCGATCGAGCTGCACAACGTGCATGGCGGGCTCCATGCGCAAACCGGGTCGGGGTCGATCAAGGTTGGCGGAACGCCGTCGGCGCCCTGGAAGCTGGACACAGGCTCAGGCAGCGTGGACCTCTCCACGGGAAACGCAAGGCTGACGCTGGATGCGGAATCCGGTTCCGGCAGCATCCATACCGACCAGGAGATGACGACGCAGGGGACTGCCGATCGGCACCATATTGTCGGCAAGATCAATGGCGGCGGCCCGACGGTGAGGGTTGAGACCGGTTCGGGCAGCATTCGTGTGCATTGAAAACAGGGATCAGGGGTCAGGGGTCAGGGATCTGCTCGACGCTTCTTGAGCGGGTGGCGTCGATCCCGCTGTGAAAAAGCTTATGGCTCAGGCGAGGTTCGAAATGCTCCTTGGGAGGGCCTCGCCTGACTTTTTTCACACTGGCGCTCGTTCCGCAACTCGCCTGGTTTGCGAGGGGCACGCGAATGCGGGACGGCATCCGCGGATTCGATACACTGGTGTCATGGTTCACGTCTTTCGCCCTCTGCCTGTGGAACGGTTAAAACTGCTGGTCTTCGATCTGGATGGCACGCTGATCGACTCGGCTCAGGATCTGTGCAACAGCGTAAACGCGGCACTGGCCGAGTATGGGCGCCGGCCGCTGCCCGACCCGGCGATTGCGGGCTTTGTGGGTAACGGCGCGCCTCTGTTGATGCGGCGGTCGCTGGCGATGGCCGACGGCGCGGCTCCGGAGCAGGTGGACGAAAAGCTGCTGGCCGAGATGTATGCCCTCTTCCTCAAGCACTACCGCGAACACAAGCTGGACTTTACTTACGCCTACGAGGGGGTTCTGGAAGCGCTGGCCGCGCTGAAGGACCTGCACAATACTCCGGAGGAGGCGCCCGGCGGAGCTCCGCGAACGATGGCCGTGCTGACCAATAAGCCGGTCCGTCCGGCGCGCGGCATCTGCGAAGGATTGGGGATGGCGGACTACTTTCTGCACATCTACGGCGGCGACAGTTTTCCGGCGAAGAAGCCCGACCCGCTGGGGCTGCGCACGCTGATGGAAGAGACCGGCGCGGCTCCGGAAGAGACGGTGATGATCGGCGACAGCCAGGTGGACGTGGAGACGGCGCACAATGCCGGGGTCTGGTCGGTCCTGTGCGCCTTCGGGTTTGGGGCTCAAAAGCCAATGGGAGCCCGGCCCGACGTTTTGCCCGACGTGTTGGTAGACCGGCCCGCCGACTGGACTGTGGCGCTCAGCCCTGCACACAGCAGCGGGCGCAAGTAACCGGAACTTTTTCCGCCCGGCGGACGTATGGTTCAGAGAGGGACCCTCAATGATGAAGCGAGCTCTCTTCCCCCTTATAGCGGCCGCGATTGCGCTCGCCCCAGTCTCTGCCCACGCAGACCGTGACGCGGTCCAGTTCGGCGAAGACATCCATGTAACCGCCGGCAATCCGGTTCACGATGCCGTGTGCTTTTTCTGCAGCGTGTATGTGGAGGGCGAGGCGAACCACGATATCGTTGTGTTTTTCGGAAGCACGCACCTGAACGGCGCGGCCCATCACGACGTTGTGAACTTCTTCGGCGATGTCACGGCCTCGGACAACTCCTCCATTGGCGGCGACATGGTAAGTTTCTTCGGCTCGGTGCGCTTGGGCGAGAATGTGACCGTGGACAAGGATCTTGTGGTGTTCTTCGGGATGCTGCACGCGCCCGGTCCGGTGAGCGTGGGACACGACCGCTTTGTCCAGCCTCCCTGGATCCTCGCAATCCCGCTGTTGGTCCTGATTCTGATTATTGTGCTGATCGTGCATGAGTTCCGGTCGTACCGCAGACGGCAACTAATTCGCGGCTATCCGTATCCGCCCCAGCCGTAACTCCGTCCAGACAGCAGGACTTTCGACAGTTTCGAGGCTGCTCCCGTGCTCAATTCGAGATCGGCCTTTAGATCTGTCTTTCGAAAGTCTATTTGAACTTGTTCATTTTTCCCCTTGACCTGTGCCTTGAACTGGCCTATATTCAGTTTTGAACATGTTCATATTCTCAAAACGGAGGCAAACCGTGTATCTGGAAGCTTATTACGCATCCTATCTTGGGATATGCGCGGCCCTGATCTTCTGGCTTGGGTGGACTCTTCATCGCACCGGGTCAGTATTCCTGAGCGACGCATTCGCGGGCAATGCGACGCCGGTTCGCGCGGTTGCGCATTTGCTGGACGTCGGGTTTTATCTGGTGAGCGTGGGATATGTCTGCGTCACGTACCAGTTATTCGTCTGGCCGCAAATCAACAGCTATCAGAGGGTGGCGCAGACCGTCAGCGCCAAGGTCGGGGGCTTTTTGCCGCTGTTGGGGTTTGCCCACCTCTTCAATTTGCTGCTGCTGGCGATCTTCAAGCGCCGGGCGGGCGCCGCGGCCTCACGACGGCTATGGAGCATACCTTGACTCCCAAATCCGAGGCGACGCGCAGGCGGATTCTTGACGCGGCGCTGCGGGTTTTTCGTGAGCGAGGATTCGATGCGGCGACCATGCGCGAGATCGCCGTCGCGGCCGGCATGTCGTTGGGCGCTGCCTACTATTACTTCGATTCGAAGGATGCGCTGGTGATGGCGTTCTACCAGCAGTCTCAGCAGGAGATGGCGCCGGCGATCGAACGTATTCTGACGGAGAGCGCCACGCTCGAGCAGCGCCTGCGCGGTATCATTGGCCAGAAGTTTGCGCACTTTTCGCCCAACCGGGCGCTGATGGGCGCGCTCTCCGCGCATGTCGATCCAATGCACCCGCTTTCGCCCTTTAGCTTGTCGACGGCGCCGATTCGCGAACGTGACATCGCCTTCTTTCAGCGGGCCGTCTCCGAGTCAAAGGTAAAGCTCGCGCCCTCCATTCTGCCCTATCTTCCGCGCTTGCTCTGGCTTTATCAGATGGGCCTGATGTTGTTCTGGGTCTATGACCGCTCACCCAGGCAGGAGCGAACTGCGCTACTCTTCGACAAGACATTGTCTATGATGCTGCTCGGCCTCAAACTCGCCGGAGTTCCCCTGCTTCGGCCGCTCTACCGGCCGGCCGGAGAGCTGCTGATGTCGATCTACGGGGAGCCATGAGCATGACAGCGCACCCGCTGCGCATCGTACTGCCCGGCGGCAGCGGCCAGGTGGGCCGGATGCTGGCGCGAAACTTCCAGGAACGCGGCCACCATGCGACGGTGTTGACACGCGGGCCTTATACGGCGCCCTGGCAGACGGTGCATTGGGATGGCGTAGAGATCGGCCCCTGGGTTGAGACTCTCGATGGCGCGGACGTTTGCATCAATCTGGCTGGGCGCAGCGTGAACTGCCGCTACCACGATGAGAACCGGCGCAAGATCTACGATTCGCGCATCGGCACAACCAGGTTGCTGCATCGCGCGATTGCCGGGCTCAACCAGCCGCCGCGGGTTTGGATGAACGCCTCGACGGCGACCATCTACCGTCATGCGCTCGACCGCCCGATGGATGAAGCAACCGGCGAGGTGGGCGGGCATGAGCTGGTCTCCAGAACACGCCGGGCACCGGAGACATGGGACTTTTCGATTCGTGTCGCGAAGGACTGGGAGGCCGCATTCTTCGAGACCACTACGCCGCGGACGCGCAAGATCGCGCTGCGCAGCGCCATTGTCTTCAGCCCAGTGCCGGACAGCACATTTGCGACTTTCCTGAACCTGGTGCGCATAGGTCTCGGCGGCACGCAGGGCAACGGCCGGCAGTATGTTTCGTGGATTCACGAGAACGATTTTGCGCGCGCCGTGGAGTTTCTGATCGAGCACGAGGAGATGGATGGACCCGTCAACATTGCCGCGCCCAATCCGCTACCGAACCGGGAGTTCATGGAGGCGCTGCGCGATGCATGGGATATGCCGAACGGCCTGCCTGCGCCATGGCCGCTGCTGGAGATCGGTACGTTTCTAATGCGCACCGAATCGGAGCTGGTGCTGAAGAGCCGCCGCGTGGTTCCAGGGCGGCTGCTGAAGGCCGGGTTCCTGTTCGAGTTCAGGAACTGGCCCGAAGCCGCCGACGATCTGGTGCGGCAGTGGAGAAGCAGGGAATAGGGAATAGGAAGACGGAGCTGCATTGGCCGCTGCTGGCTGTCCACGGTTTGCTCTCACCGAGACTGTGCAGGTCTATATGCGGGCGAAAGAGATCGTTTTTGTCTGCTTCGAAGCCGACTGAGCTCAGGGAGGAGCTTTCCCTTGAAAGAACGGCGGGTTATAAGCTGGAGTATTTTGCGAATCGACCGGAAGGGACCGGACCTTTTTTCAAGAACCTCTAAGAAACAAGATGGCACGGTGCCTAAGTGAGGCCTATGGTATCCCACCCATTCGCCAGAAAAAAGGCGAATGGATGGGGCACGGGGCATTTGAGGTGGATCGGACTCGCCCGGAGGGTTTCATTCGCTGTGAGTCGGCATCGCCGGTGGGAGACTATTCCCTATTCCCTGTTCCTATTCACTGTTCCCTATTTAGCCGGCGTAATGTCCGTGACTGGGAGATCCCAGTGCGCCAGGAGAATCTCGAACCGCCGCTGCTCTTCCCTCTTGTACGTCTCCTTGTCCGGCCATAACTGATCGATGAAGGCCGCTTCATCCGGATTGGCGGTTGTTGCGGCAGTCGAATCCTTGTAGCGGATGGTGACGCGATAGTCCCAGCGGCCGTCCTCCGTGGTGTGGTAGGCAGGCGACTCGATCTTCAGCGACAAAATGCGGCCGGTGGTCTGGATCTTCTTGAGCAGTGGGAAGTGGTTCTTGAGGAACAGGTCGAGAAACTCCTGCTGATGGCCCCATTGGCACTTGTAGTAGTACTCGATGGTATAGGGCTGGCCGGCTGAGCCTTGCGGCGGCGCGCCCTGTGCCCTAAGCGGCGCGGCCAGCGAAACAGCAAAAACGAGAGCGAGAACGGCAAGAAGGACTCTGCGCATTGGAACCTCCACGGAGCGGATAGTTGTCATTGTACTGCGGAGGCTCGGCGGCGAGTGGGAAGGTGCGGAAAGAAGCCCCCGGCGGCAATTGGAGAGAATGAAAGCCGCCGGGGGCATAAAGGCGCGACCCTCGAAACGCGCCAATGGAACTAAAAAAGGCTCCTTAGCAGTGAGCGTAGGTTTCCAATGCCGCCTTGTTGGGAATAGTGAGCGTGGACCCGTGGAATGCGACAAGGTGGCGGCTCTTAAAGACGCTGAGGGTACGCGTGACCGTCTCACGTGAGGCGCCGATGAATTCGCCAATCTCTCCATGGGTAAGTGGGAAGCAGAAGTGGGTGCCGCGCTCGGTGGTTCTGCCGTTCTGGCTCCATACGAGCAGCAGGCGGGCGAGTTTTTCCGGCGCCGAGTTGGATAGGCCCACAGTGCGCAACTGCTCGCAGGCCATTGCGTAGTCGCGGCTCAGCTCCTCGGTTACGGTTTGGTAGACCTCGGGATGGTGTGAGAGGAAGTTGAGAAAGTCGCGCCGCGCAATCGGGGCGATCCTGGCGGGATACAGTGTCTCGGCGGTCATCTCGCAGGGTTTGCCGGAGAGCGCCGAAGCCAATCCCAGAATCTCGCCCTTCTTGGCGATGTGGAGAATCAGTCGGCGGCCGTCGCTTGAATTCATGGAGAGCTTTACCTCTCCTTCGATGACGATGTAGACGCCGGGTTCCGGATCTTTCTCGGAAAACAGAATATTGCCCGCCGGAAGATTGGAGGGAAAGATCATCGCGTCCAGATCGTTGAGCGCCGCAGTGGACAATTTGTTGAAGAAACCGCGATCAATCGTTGCCTGGTGCCCGATTGCGCTGACTGCATTCTGCATACTCCCCATGTCAACCCTCCTGATAAATGATTTAGGCTTCGCCACGCGTGATCTGTTCGGCGAGAGATTCCGTCCACAACGATCCAGCAAGTAACTCGGCGTGCGTTTGAGAGTAGATTTCGCCGAGCAGATGCGTGCCGCCTGGGTCAGCATAGGTTACGCTGCTCAGGTCGAGAACCAGCTTTCTTGAAGCTAAAAGCGGAGCCGTTTCCACCCAGACCCGGCCTAGTTCGGCCGTCCACGGCCCCGCAATTCGCCCTTCCAGCTTCATTTCCAACGATTCAACGGTTTGTTCGATCGAGATTCGCAACATGTTCATGGCTCGCCTTGCGCCACGCCATAACTAGTGCACGCCGCGCGCCAAACTCGATGGCCCGTGGGGCCAACCAAGTTACAAACTGAGGAGAAAGGAGTTATGCGGAAGATCGATCCAGTGTCACGGACGGAGCCATAAACAAGTGACGAAGTGACGGTGACGAAACTCCGTCATTGTGACTTCATATAGTCACTGCGCTCGATGCCGAGCTTCTTGAGTTTCGAGTTCAATGTGGTGCGTTTCAAGCCCAGGCGAGCGGCAGCTCCATCATCGCCGCCGATCTGTCCTCTGGTCTCGCGGAGCACGCGGAGGATGTGTTCGCGCTCGGCTGCATGGAGCGTCGGGCTTGACTGCTCTTCGTCTTGCGAATCTTCGGCCATTCGCAACTCGGCGAGTGGGACGTAAAGCACGCGGCCGCGGGTGAGGATCACAGCACGTTCAAGAAAATTTTCCAGCTCGCGAATATTGCCCGGCCAGCGCCAGCGGACCAGCGCCTCCATCGTCTCGTCGGGAATCGATACGATTGTCTTCCCCATTCGTCTGGCATGTGTCGATACAAAATGGCGCACCAGAATCGGAATGTCGCCGGCGCGTTCGCGGAGCGGCGGAGCGAAGACCGGAAAGACTTTGAGCCGGTAATAGAGATCGCTGCGGAACTCTCTGTCCGCAACCATCCTGCCCAGGTCGCGATTTGTGGCGGCGATGAGCCGCATGTTGACCGGAATGGAGCGGTTGCCTCCCAGGCGTTCAATCTCGCGCTCCTGAAGCGCGCGCAGGAGCTTGGGTTGCAGGTCGAGGGGCAATTCTCCCACTTCATCCAGAAAGAGCGTGCCTTCGTGGGCCAATTCCACGCGGCCAATTTTGCGAGCAATGGCGCCGGTGAAGGCGCCTTTCTCGTGGCCGAACAATTCGCTTTCGAGCAACCCGGCAGGAATGGCGGCGCAGTTGAGCTTGACGAAGGTGCGCTCGCTGCGTTGACTGAGGCGGTGAATGGCGCGCGCCAACAGTTCCTTGCCGGTTCCCGATTCTCCCTGGATGAGCACTGTGGCATCGGTGGGCGCGACCGTCTCAATCTCCATGAGCACCTGCCGCAGCCCCATGCTTTCGCCTACGATGTCGTCATATCGGTTTTCCAGATTGATCTCGGATTCGAGATATTGCTTCTCCTGGTGCAATTGGTCGCGAAGCTCGGCGATGCGGCGGAATGCCATTGCATTGTCGACGGCCATCGCCACCTGAACCGCAATCTTTGACAGAATCTCCGCATCCTGCGCACCAATGCTGCCTTCTAGCCGGCTCAGAATTCCCAGAGTTCCAATGGCATTGCCGTGATGGCGGAGGGGCACCCAGCATCCGGCATTCATGCCGAGGCGGGTGAGACTGCGAACGGTATCTGGGGCGAATTCGATATCGGACAATCGCTCCATCAGGAACGGCTCACCGGTAAGAAAGACTTTTCCTGCGACCGTGCCTTCGACCGGGACACGCGCATCGCCTGGAAATACGCCGGCATCGTAGGGACCCATGAACTGCACCGCCAAATCACCGGCCGCATGATCGAAGAGCGCCAAAGCAGATGTGTCATGCGGGATCACTTCGTGGATGCTAGCCGAAATGGCGGTGAGCAGCTTCTCGACGTCCAGATTGGCCAACAGCGCGTTGCTGAGTTGGAGCATGACCGCTTCTTCAGCGCGCTTGCGATCGGTAAAGTCGCGCGTCACCTTGGCATATCCGGTTACGCGGCCGGAGTCGTCGCGGATTGCGGTCAGGATGGTGTCGGCCCAGAAGCTCGAACCGTCCTTGCGCACACGCCAGCCTTCTTCCTCGATTCGTCCGCGCGCGGCGGCTAGCCGCAACAGCTCGGCGGGGCGGCCGCGGTCCCGATCCTCCTGCGTAAAGAAGCGGGAGAAGTGCATCCCAACGATCTCATCGGCCGAGTACTGCTTGATGCGCTCGGCGCCGGGGTTCCAGGTCATGACGCATCCATCGCGGTCGAGAAGGTAAATGGCGTAGTCGCGTACACCCTCAATGATCGAGCGGAGTTGCTGGTCGTTCCGGCGCAAAGCCTCCTGCGCATCCCGCTGCTCGGACACATCGCGGACAAAGCTCAGCACGACCGACCCGGCGCCGGTATCGACGGGCTTGAGCATGATGTCGACCGGGAACTCGGCGCCATCCTTGCGCAGTCCAAAGAGGTTCATGGCGGCGCCCATCTGGCGGGCTCTCGGGTGGGCGTTGTAGTTTTCGCGATGGCTGGGGTGGCGCGAGCGGAAGCGCGCCGGAACCAGGTTCTCAATTGGCTGGCCGAGTAGCTCAGACTGAGTGTGACCGAAAAGCTCCGCCGCACGCGGGTTGGCCCCACGAATCACCCCCTGGGCATCCGTGACAAAGATCGCGTCGGGAGAGACCTCGAACAAATTCTCCAACGCGAATTGAGCAAGCTCGGCCCGATCTTGCGAAGGCTCAGCCGCCGCAGCCTGTTCGGGGGAATCAGACGGGCGCATGACGGTTTCCAACCTGAGATGGACAGTACCCTGTTTCACCCGCAGATTGCAACCTGAAACCTTGACCCATGGAAAAGCTGCCGGTGGTATAGTTCTGTCTAACCAAAACACCGACAGGCACCTTCGGCTCAAATTCATTTGCACTGGAAGTCTCCGGATCGTTCTGCAACAAAGGAGAAGCTATGAAGCGTCAGGCCGGAATCACTGTTTCCGCCATCGTTCTTATTCTTGGATCGCTGCTCCAATTGCTGTCCGCCTTTGGTGCGGCGGCCGCCGGATTCGTCGAGCACGGCCAGATTGCCTCCGGCGGTAATGTTGCCGCGAAAGCAGGCGCCACCATGCCCGCCTGGTTGCCAGGCTTCATGTACGGGTTCTCTGCGTTCCTTGTTGCGCTGGCGGTGTGGGGAATCCTGACCGCCGTCGGCCTGTTCCGCTTGCGCCGCTGGGCGCGCTACTCGGTACTGGTAATTGGCGGCTGCCTCGCCCTCATCGGCTTGCCCTCACTGCTGATGATGCTCGTCATGATGGCGGTTCCTCTACCGATGCTGGCCAACGCCGATCCATCGCAGGCGCAAATGGTGCACACATTTACCAAGGTGATGTTCGGAGTGATTTCGGCCTTTTATGGAATCGTGTGCGCGGTGGGGGTTTCCTGGCTGGTCTACTTCAACCGAAGGCAGGTGCGCGAGGTATTTGCCGGGATGCCGGGCCAGCTCTCACAGGGTCAGTCCACGGAAAGCCGCCGGCCAATGATGATCTCCGTTCTTGCGGTATTCATAATGATTGGGGCGCCCATGTGTCTGATCATGGTTTTCGCTCCTTTCCCTGCGGCGATTCTTGGGTTGATTCTGCACGGTTGGGTCAAGGCAGCGGTTTTTCTGGTTTATGGAGCGCTGATGGCGGCCGCCGGTGTGGGCTTGTGGCGACTGGAAGAATGGGCACGGCGGCTGGCGCTGGCTATGCAGGTCGTTGGGCTGGCTCAACTCGTTCTGTACATCATTCGTCCTTCGCTGATCACGGATTACAGCGCAGAAGTGAACCAGGCGATGAATGTGCCCCAGCCGCAGTCACCCGCGCAGCTTCAGACCATGATGTACGATGTCTCGTTTGGCTTTGGAGCGCTGCTCTTCGTCGCGATTGTGTGGATTCTGATTCACTATCGCGGAGTTTTTCGGCATCCGAATGCGCCGGCGCAGATCGAATCTCCGGCCTGAGCAGGGCGCGACAACAAAAAAAACGGCCCCCGTTTTTGACGGGGGCCAAGTTGCCTTGGTTCTCTCGCTTTACGAGAGTTTTTTTGGCGGCCTGCGGCGGGGTGGCCGTTGGCGCGCGGATGCCTCGGAGGAAGGACTTAGGCTTTATGGCCTATCCGCACCAGTCGAGGGAGCAACACCCTGGGGTGATGCGGCTCCCTGGGCCGCCAAACTGTTTGCCATCAAACGCACATGCACATCGCTGATCCTCTTCGGCTTGGTTTCATCGCTGCCGACTGAGGCCACCTCGGCATTACCGAGGGCTACAAAGTGCATGCGGTAGACGGGAATCTGGTGTTCTGTAACAAGGTAGCGCTCGACCGACTCAGCCAGGCGCTGTGAATTCTGGATGCCGACGCTTCCGGCATGAGGAGAGTGGGCTTCCAACTCCAGGATGTATCCATTGCGGCCAGTCACGCCCGCCGCCAGATCGTCGAGCTGCTTCTTGGCATCCTCAGACAACGCCAAGCTGCCCGCGCGGAAGGTGACATCGACGTCGGTAACCGGCTGATACTTGTCGAGGCCGCTGACGGTTGAGTTCAACTGATCCACATGGCCGCTGGCGCCCTGGGCAATCCCGTTGGCATTCTGCGCTTGGGCTCCGGCGGCGCTGGCCGTCTGGCTGGCCGCATCCGCCGCAGTTTGCGCCTTCAAGATGCCCGCCTGCGCCCTTGCGTCGACGTCCTTGATGTCGGCGGCGTTTTTGGCATTCACCTGATCAAGCTCGGAAAGCCGGTTGTTGATGGGATCGGTCTGCCTGCGAACCCACACTTTGCGCGCGAAAGGATTCACATGTCCCCAGAACCCCTCTTTCGCGGGGGGAACATATGGCGCTGCTTCGGGGTAGGTTTGCTGCTGTGCTGCTGGGGGAGGGGTGCTCTGTGATTCCGCTGCCGGCGTGGCCTGCTGCGCCCACGCGGGAATTCCAACTGCAGATGCCAGCAAAAGTACCGCGAACTGGCCTGGGAACAATCTCGGAACAATAGCATGATTCTTCATGGTATGAGGACCCTCTTGGAAACTTTCTTCGCAAATACGCCTGCGAGCAGGGCGAACTTGTCTGCCCGCCCTTACCTAGTGCAAGGCGAATGCCAAAGCGTGAGGGATCCCGTGGGAATATCGATCTTATTTAGAATGAATCTCTTGACCTGTTGATTTCCTGGCGCCGGGATTTAGCCGGGCCCGATCGCGCTGTAAAGACCATGTAAAATGTGCATCGATGCGTACTTTCTACCCGGTAAATGTACGTCTGAGCTACTCCGCGTCCACGCGGATAATGCGAAGTTCCGGGTACGCGCCATCCCAGTCCGGAGAAACCGCGTCGAAGATTAACCGGAAGTCCTGCCCGCCGCCGGGCTTCAGCGGAGCCGCCGAGAGCGGGCCGACATCTATATACGGATCGCGCATGCGGATGATCTTGAGCTGCTGGGTCTCGTTCTGCGTGACCTCGCGGGCCACGTCGCGGAAGAGGATCTGCACGGTGATTCCGGTGACGGTGCGGTTTCCCAGGTTGGCGATGTGCCCGTCCAGGTAGGTGACCTTGCCGCCGGCAAGGTTCGCCGACTCGCTCATTGCCAGTCCGGTGATCGGCAGGTTCGGCGTGTAGGGGTCCGCCGCGGAGGAGACAGGCGTCACCTTGGGCGCGCCTTTGCCCCGGCCAAGGACCAAAATCAATCCAACAACAACAGCAATGACAATCACGGCAGCTACCGCGATCGGCAGCCAATTGCGCTCCTGCGCCTCGGCAGGACGGATGAGTTGGGGACCACTGCTCACGACCGAGATTCTACACCCGTTCCCAGAGAAAAGCCGTGAGCTTGCAGAATGATGCCGGGGCACTAAAGATTTTTCGAATGTTGCCGATAAGGGAAGTACTGCTCGGTATTTTGATCCGATCTTGATCTTGAGCAAGACTTAATGGTTTAAATTGCGTCCAAATATCCAAAACGGATGGCCCGCGCAGGCGAGATTTGAAACGCTCCGGGAACCGGCGACACTAACAATACGTAACGCTTGCTGAAAGGCATGGAAAGGCAGACCGGCGATGCAGCCCTCCCCCGAGTTCTCATCCAATTCTGTTTCTTCATTCGCGCGCGATGCTCAAAAGCCCGTTCAGGCGGCAACCATCGTATACGAGTGCGTAACCATCGCCGCGATGCTGTTGCTGCTCTGCACCATGTGGGTCTTCTGATCGGCTTCGGCATCGAAGCGACACCCGCGCGCCGGAGTCAACCAAAGCGGGCCCGTTTCACGGTCTGGCGAAAGTCTTCCCCAGTCATTTCTATCCTTACGCACATCTCGGCGAGCCGGGAGCGCATACGGTCGCCGATGCGGTCGCCCAGGGTAGGCTCGCGTGCCGCGCGCTCGGGGTCTGAGAGGCCGCCGCCCGCCGCCGGCAGATCGGGATAATTTGTGGTGATGATCGTGGTCAGCTTGTCGTTATAGCGGGAGTTGAGGATCAGAGCGACCGTGTCCCAAACCCACTCGTTGGGCTTTTGCGCACCCAGATCGTCCATCACCAGCACCTCGGCTTCAAATACCGGCTTGAGCAGCTCAAGTTCCGTGGTTTGAACCTGGGGGTTGTAGCTGTTCTGGATACTCTTGAGCAGCTCGCGATAGTCGCAAAACAGACCTCTGACTCCCCGCTCCTGAACCAGGCGGCGCAGAACGCCGACCGCGAGATGGGTTTTGCCAACGCCGATGGACCCGGTGAACAGCAGGCCCTTTCCCGCCGTGTCAACCGGGTAAGCCTCGACGAATCTGCGCGCGGTAAGGTGGGCCTGGCCAAGCGACGCGTGAGCGCCGCGGAAGGCGGTCTCGTAGCCGTCGAGGGTGTATTGCCGGTAGCGCTCTGGAATGTGCGCCGCCGCGATGCGCCGCTGTTCCCGCTCCATCTCCTGGCACTCGCAGGGGCGGGAGACCCAATTTCCGGCGCCGTCGACTACCCGCACCAGCCCAACTCCATCGCATATCGTGCAGTTGCTCATCTGCTTCAAGCCTAGCGCACCGGGCACCGCGGGCGTGCCGGTGCAGGTCCGGTGCGTTTCTGTGGAAAAGCCCTCAGCCGGACCGTGGCCCGATTGCCTACAATCGACTGCGCGGGCGAGTGGGGGCCATCTGGCTCTTTTAATTCTTGTTCGCCAAAAAATGGAGATACATCGGGTGAATCGAATGAAACTTCGTGTTGGGTTGTTTGTACTGGCTCTGACCGCGCTGATGGCTTCGGTTCAGCTTTGCTCCCAGGAAACGGGTAGTCTGCCGGAGACAAAGGCTCCGGTTGCTGTTAAAGCCGCGCCTGCCCAGGCCACCCCGGCGCCCGCCCCGCTAACTGGAGCTTCCTGGCACCCCGACAACGACTACTGGCGCAATCACGATCAGCTCCTGTTGACGGATTTCCCCTGGCTGGCCAGGTTCAAGGACGAGGATTTCAAGCTCGGCTATCCGGCGGCGGGCGAAAAGCGCGTGGTCTTTATGGGCGACTCGATTACGGAGGGCTGGCATCTCGACAAGTCGTTCCCCGGCAAACCCTATGTCAACCGCGGCATCAGCGGGCAGACGACGTCGCAGATGGTCTTGCGCTTCCACCAGGATGTGATCGCGCTCAAACCGAAGGCTGTTGTGATTCTGGCCGGCATCAACGACATGGCGGAAAACACCGGGCCGATGACGCTGGAACAGACGGAGGACAACCTGGCGGCGATGGCGGAGATGGCAACGGCCAACGGGATCAAGGTGGTGTTGTGTTCGGTACTTCCGGCAACCCATTTTTCCTGGCATCCGGGACTGGCGCCTGGAGCGGAAGTGGCTGCCGCGAACGGGTGGATCAGGGCTTATGCAGCCGAAAAGGGCCATGTCTATGTGGACTTCTACTCGGCGATGAAGGACGAGCAGGGCGGCCTGCCCCCCAACCTGAGCAGGGATGGTGTCCATCCACTGCCGGCCGGGCACGCGATTATGGAGCCACTGGTGGAGGCGGGGGTTGAGAAGGCGCTAAGGACAGGGAATAGGGAATAGGGAACAGAAAAAGCGCTGATTGAGGCGTTTGGATTTCCACCCCGTCCGCAGAAAGAAACGCAAAAATGGGCTACGGAGATGTTTTGGCTTGGCGGGGACCGGAACGCGGAGGTTTTTCCTGTTCCTCGCCACGGCGAGCCTTCGGCCTGTTCGCCTGTCCCTGTTCCCTGCTTTGCTCAGATTGCTAAACCAACCGAATCCCCCTACAATAGAGGAGAACAATTGCAGGAAAGGTCTGTCTCTAGCGATGCCCAAGGAAAAGATTCATCCCAACTACGCCGCAGTGCAGGTCAAGTGCGCCTGCGGTAACCATTTCGAGACCCGGTCGACCCACAAAGGCGACATCCACGTGGAAATCTGCTCGGCATGTCACCCGTTTTTCACGGGCAAGCAGCGGTTGGTAGATACTGCTGGACGCGTGGAGCGGTTCCGTCGCAAATATGCCAAGTCCGACGGGGCACAGGCAGCGGCCACAGTCAAGTAACCACCGCCGCAACAATCGGTTAGCGTGATTGGGCCTCCGCTTCGGCGGAGGCCCATCTTCGTTCGGAAACAAGCAAGAATCTACCCTTGCGAATCGCACGTTTTTTGATTCACGAAGAGATGAGACATGCCGCGCGCCAAACGCTCGATTGAATCGACAGTGACCATCGACGGTCGGCCCCTCGTCTGGCGTCTCCACCGCGAGCAGCAGGGCTGCGCCGCCGAAGGCTGGCGAGGCATGGCCATTCACGTACGCGTTGCCGATAGAGTACGCCGCGAGCTGCACATGGAATACCCTCCGGTCCTGACGCAGAAAATTGGCTACGGCAGGATCGGCTACTCTCCCCGCCCGAATATCGTTGGGGCCGAAGTTGAGGCCCAGATTCGGGAAGCCATCGCGGAGGGATGGGATCCCGATTCGCGTGGCAAGCCGTACGTCTTTCAGGTTGCAGAATTACCCAGTTGATTGAGGTTTATGGCCGGCAAAGGTTTCACCGTAAAAAAGGAGTGGGACAGCCCCATCGAGCACGCCATGCCTGAACAGGCGCGTGTACCGGCGGAGGTGCGCCTCGGCGCCGTGGTTGTATCTCCGGCGACTGTGCTGGCGCCTATGGCCGGGGTTACCGACACGGTCTTCCGCCGGTTCATTCGCCATGCCAGCCTGTTCACCTCCGCCTCTCCGCTCTCCGACTCCCGCCTCGACGCGGTTGAGTCCACCGTCACCAACGCCCAATCCGGCTGCGGCCTGCTGATGACGGAATTCACCTCCGCCGACGGCCTGGCCCGCATGCGCGAGACCAAGCGGCGGCGTTATCTCACCTTTTACGATGATGAGCATCCGATTGGCGCGCAAATCTTCGGCTCGAACCCGGAGACTTTGGCCGATGCGGCTCGGATTGTCGAAGAAACCGGCTTTGACACCGTGGACCTGAATCTCGGCTGCCCGGCCAAGCGCGTGGTGGGGTGCAACGGCGGCTCGGGCCTGCTGCGCGACTTGCCGAAGATCGGCGAGATCTTCCGCGCCGTGCGCAAGGCGGTTGCGATTCCCTTCACCGTGAAGTTCCGCATGGGCTGGAATGAGAAGCAGATCGTTTGCGTCGAGCTCGCCCGCATGGCGGAGGCTGAAGGGCTGAACGCCGTGGCGCTCCATGCCCGGACGCGCGAGCAAGGCTACAGCGGCCAGGCGCAGTGGCAGTGGATCGCGGCGGTCAAGCAGGCGGTGGCGATCCCGGTTATCGGCAACGGCGATATCCGCACACCCGAGGATGCCGCGGCCATGGTCGCCGAAACCGGCTGCGACGCGGTCATGATCGGACGCGCCGCGCCGGCGAATCCCTGGATCTTCCGTCAGATTGCGCAGTACACGGCGACCGGAACGTACGAGCGGCCCAGCATGGAGGACCGCCACCGGATGATCCGGGCGTACTTCGAGATGTTGCTGGTTGAGGTGGAGGCCACCAAGGACCTGCCCCGCGACGCGCGGATGGGCGATCCCGCGGGCAAGATGAAGCAGTTTGCAACCTGGTTCACACATGGCGTGCCGGGCGGAGCAAAGCTGCGCGCGAACATCTACCAGGCGCGGACCGGGGTTGGCGTTCTTGAGGAGGTGGAGCGCTTCTTCACGTCCACGCCGAATCATGGCGAGGCTCAGGAGTACGACTCAAGCGCCGGCCCAGAAGACGCTGCGCTGTCCTTCCCGGATGGCGCGCTGGTCTGCGACTAAAACGAATGAAAGTATCTTCCCGCAAGCGGGGCATTATTGTTCAGCGAGCGGCAGGCGGACTGTGGCGCGCGCGCCTTCGCCGTCTTCGCGATTGACAAGCTGAATCTCACCGCCATGGGCGCGGGCGATTTGCTGTGCAAGCGCCAAACCCACGCCGCTGCCAGCAGGCTTGGTTGTATAGAACGGAACGAACAGATTCTCTGCGTTCGCAATGCCCAGCCCGCGATCTTCAATCGTGACCAGCAAAGAAGAACCGGCTAGTTTCGAGCCCACGCGCACCGGCTGCGAGCCCCTGGCCAGCGACGCATCCACTGCGTTGGCAAGCAGGTTGATCAACATCTGCTCCAGCTGGTCGGGATCGGCAATCAATACCGCCGCAGGCCCAGGAACGAGTTGTACGGTCAGGCGCTGCTCCAGAAGCACGACGCGCTCAAGTAGCGGCCCCAGAGGTACAGGCTGAAGCCGCGGCGGTGGCAGTTGGGCAAGTTGCCTGTAAGATTGCACGAAGCGGTGCAAGGCCTCGGCACGGCTCTCCACCACGCCAAGCCCGCGCCGAAAATCACGCAGCGTGCCGGCCTCCCCTTCGAGGCCGTCAACGCGCTCCAGCAGGCTCCCGGCGATGGACTTGATGGGCGCCAGCGAGTTCGATAGCTCGTGTCCCAGCACCCGGATCAGGCGCTTCCACGCGATCTGTTCTTCTTCCTGCAAAGGAACGCTCACATCCGCCAGCAGAAGCAAAGTGTGCGGCGCGCCCTCCTGCCGGAACGATGCCTTGCGAAGCAGCCAGCGCGCCGGACCCGCGGTCGGCTTCCGATCGCTATTGAAAGAATGAATGGTTTGATCGGGCGCCCGCAGCAGGCCTTCGAGACCGAGTTCGTGGGCGCTGCGGCCGAAGCAGCGGGCATTGGGAAGTCCCAGCAGTTTGAGCCCCGCGTTGTTCACCAGTTGCAGAGTGTCGTCGCGGTCGAAGGCGAATAGCGGAGCGTGCATCACTTCAAGGATGCGGGCCAGCAGGGCTGTCGCTTCGAGGGATCGCACCCTTTGCCTTTGCAGCAGATCGGCGAGCGCGTTGACCTCCGCGGCAAGCTCGCCCACGGCGTCCGGCGCGCTGGCTCCGCGCGCGCGGAACGAGTAGTCTCCCTCGCGCAGCGACGAGACCACATTTGAAAGCGTCTGCAACGGCCGGGTCAATCCCTCAATCAAAGCGGCGGCCGCCAGCGAGAGATACAACAGCAGGCCGGCGGCCAGCAGCAACGCCGGCGCGAGGCCGATGCTGCTCCGATAGAGAACAACTGCCGCCAGCACCAGCGCGGGCAGTGCAAGAATCAGGCAATGGAGCCACGCACGGCGAATAGCCGAGCGGTTCCGCCTGCGTGCAACCTGCCTAGATTCCATATTTCTCGATACGCCGATAGAGCGCGGCGCGGCTCAGTCCCAGGGCCTCGGCGGCTTGCGAAATATTGCCGTCGCAGCGGCGGAGAACTTTCTTGATAAGCAGAGATTCGACCTCATCGATGCTCATATTCTCAAACGATGTTGAGGAGGTTCGGGAGGCCGCAATCGCCAGATTGGCCGGCTCCACCTCCTCGCCGCGGCAAAGTAGAACCGCCCGCTCAATCGTGTGCTCGAGCTCGCGCACGTTGCCCGGCCAGGCATATTGCATCAACTGCTGCATCGCGGCGGGCGAAAAGCCGGTCACCTGTTTGCGATAGCGGGTGCGATTGCGATTAAGAAAGTGCGCGGCCAAGAGTGGAATGTCTTCGCGCCGATCGCGCAGCGCGGGCAGATGAATCTCCACAGTGTTAATGCGGAAGAGCAGGTCCTCGCGGAAGTTGCCGGCCTTGGCCTCCTCGTCGAGCTTTGCATTGGTGGCGCATAAGAGCCGGACATCGACGCGCCGGGTCTGCGACGAGCCGACGCGCTCCAGTTCCCCAGTCTCTAAAACGCGCAGCAGCTTGGCCTGCTGGCGAAGCGGGACGTTTGCAATCTCGTCCAGAAACAGCGTGCCTCCGTTGGCCAGCTCGAAGCGGCCGATGCGATCGGAACGTGCGTCGGTGAATGCGCCCTTCACGTGGCCGAAGATCTCGCTCTCAAATGTTCCCTCCGGCAGGCCGCCGGCATTCACGGCGACCAGAGCCATCCGCGCGCGCGGCGACGCGGAGTGCAGCAGCCGGGCGACAATCTCCTTGCCGGTGCCGTGCTCGCCGGTGATGAGCACGTTGGCATCGGAGGGCCCAACCTGGGCAATCAGCTCGAGCACCGGCTGCATCGCAGGGGCGGAGGCGATGAACTCCCTCATGCCTTCGGCGAGCAGCAGACGATTTTCGAGTTCGAGTTGGCGGGCGCGGCGCAGCGCATGGCGCAGTTCGGCATGCACGCGGATCAGCGAGAGCAGGCGTTCGTTCTCCCATGGTTTCTGAATGAAATCGCGCGCCCCCCGCTTGATGGATTCGACGGCCAGGCCGATATTGCCCCACGCGGTCATCACGATCACCGGCAGACGCGAATCGTGCTCTTGGATTCGGCCCAGCAAGTCCAGGCCCTCCTGCCCCGAGGTGGTGTCGCGCGTGTAGTTCAGATCGATAAGCAACACGTCGTAGTCGCGCTGGGCCAACGCCTCCATCAGCAACTGCGGCGAGCGCACGCAATCCACATCGATGCCGTGCGGAGCCAGCAACAGCTCGACTGCCTCCAGAATAGGCGGTTGATCGTCGGCCGCCAGTACGCGGGTTCTTTCTTTCTTAGCGGGAATTGTCTGCCTCCACGATTCCTGTTTTTGCGTCCGCGATCGAGATGCCGTAGTCCACAAGCACCGAGCCGGTAGCGCGCCTCACTTCGATGCGCGCCTTCTCGTAATCCGTCTCCGCAGCCACCAGCGCGGAATCGGCCAATGCCAAATCGTGCTCGGCGGCGAGCGTCTGCTGATTCGAGCCGGCCCCAAGCTTCTGCTCCTGCTGCATGATATCGAGCGTTCTCTGGGCCAGGTCGCGCGCATGACGCGCCGCATCCACGCGGCTGGCGCCCTGCTCCAGGGCAAACCGCGCGTTGCGTACTTCGATGCGAATGCGTTTCTTCAACTCTTCAAGATATACCTGCGACTGCCGGTATTCGAGCTCGGTGCGGTACTGGTCGGCTTTTGCAATGCGGTTGCGCAGCGGAACCATCAATTGAAAGCCCACCTGATATTCGGGGGAGGAGTAGTTGAACGCGTTGTCGACTGCTCCGGCAAAGCCGCCTGGCACATTCGTTCCCGAGCCGCTCAACGGATTGGGCGTACCGCCGTAGCCGGTGCCCGCATAGAAGCCGTAGACCGAAAGCGACGGCAGCAGGGCGTTGCGCGCGGTCTTGCGGCTCAGTTCGCTGTTCTCCAGAACCAGGCTCGACTCCAGAAGCTCGGTGCGATTCTTGAGCGCGTCGGCAATCATCTGCTGCGCCGGTGCTGTATCCTGCTCGATCTTCGTCCCGATGTGGTCAACAGGCACAACCGGCATCTCCTGCAGCACGGGATCGTCGAGCGACCGAGTGATGGCGTTCTTCATGTAGAGCTCTTGCAGTTCGAGATTGGTGCGAGCGATGGTCAGGTCCTGCTGGCGCGTGGCTACATCCGTTTCCGCTTTCAATACGTCCATCTCCGGAATCGCCTGCAGTGCAAGCTGCTTGCGGGCGGTGTTCATGGTCTCAGTGGCGAAGGCCACCGAACGCTCTCTTACTTGCTCGTTATCATAGGCGTTCACCAGATCCCAGTACAGGTCGCAAATCTGAGTCACTGTGGCGATCAGCTGGGCGCGGAAGGCAATGTCGGAGACCTTCTGGTTGGTCTTGGCGATGCGCAGAAAGCGCAGGTTCGGTCCCAGTCCAAATCCCGCCAGCAACTGCTGATCCGCATAGAACTCGAAATAGGAGTTGAGCTGCGGATTGAGCGTGTTGTTGGGGCTGTTGCTGGTTTGCCGGTTGTTGTTCCAAGCCACTTGGATAGCGCCGCCGGTTGCGAAGGCCTGCGAATAGGTAAGGTCGCCAAGAATCGTGTTCTGGTGGATGACAGGCACGCCGTACAGAATCTGGTTGGGCAAGAGCTGCGTGGTGTGATCCACATAGGTCTTCGCACTGATGAACGGATCGTAGGAATTGACCGCGGCGCCCGTGCCCAGCGTGGACTGCACCAGACCCGACGCGCCCGCGCCGGCTCCCCCTGCGCCGCCCGATGTGCCGCCGGCTCCCGCGCCCGCGCTGCCGCCGAAGCTGACGCCCGCGCCTCCGGGCGTGCCTGATACCACGCCGGTGTTCACGCCACGCACTGAGCCTCCGGCCTGGGTGCGCAACACGTCCATCTGCGCAATAGGCAGGTTGTAGCGCGCAATCACCAGGTCGAGGTTGTTCTCGAGTGCAAGGTCGATGGCATTCTGCAGAGTCAGATAGAGTTTGCCGTCACGAACAAGAGAGTCGAGACGTGTGGAGTTTGCCAGGCTGGGAGGAGGCACGGACTTGCCACGATAAGCATCGAACGGATTGTGCGACGGGCGCTGCAACCGATCGAAGGGAATACTGTCCTGGCGCGTCTCTAGTGGCGCAGTTGCGGGAGCCGATTGGACCGAAGGCGCAGCCGGACCTGACTGGCCGGGAGGTTCCACGGCCAGAGCCAGGTTTACCTGAAGCAACAAAATTCCCGCAATAGCTTGCGCGCATCTCGCCGAACTCGACTTAGGAAGACTCACTCGTGAACGGTTCACTTGGACCCAACCTCCGTTGGCGTTGCCGGCAAGGCTTCGTCGCGCGTGAGCCAGCCGTCGCGCAGTTCCACGATACGTTTGCTGTAACGCGCGTTTTCTTCCGAGTGCGTCACCTGCACGATTGTCGTGCCGGCCTCATTCAGCTGGCGGAAGAGTTCCATGATCTCGCGCGCCTGCGTCGAGTGCAGGTTGCCGGTAGGCTCGTCGGCCAGCAACAGATCCGGCGCATGAACTACAGCGCGTGCGATGCCCACCAACTGCTGCTGTCCGCCCGAGAGCTGCGAAGGAAACAGGTCCTTCTTGGCCACAATCTGGAAGCGGTCGAGGATGTCGGCAACCATCCCCTGGCGCTCCTTCGCGGGCAGGTTCTTGTAGGAGAGAGGCAGGTCGATATTCTCGGCCACGGTGAGGTCGTCGAGCAGGTGATAGCTCTGGAAGACCATGCCGATGCGCTGGCGCGCGAGGTCGGCCCGCTGCTTGCGGTTGAGCTTGTGCGCGGGCGTTTCGCCAAACCAGTACTCGCCGAGCCAACCGTCGTCGAGCAGCGCGAGCACGTTCAGCAGTGAAGACTTCCCTGCCCCCGATGGCCCCATCACGGTGACGAATTCGCCCTCCTTGATGGTGAGCCCAATGCGGCGCAGCACCCAGGTTTCGGTGTGGCCGGTTTTGTAACTGCGTTCTACGTTCTTAAGTTCGATCATGATATTTGAATAACTCCGATCTCAAAGTCTTGTGTTTTGATTTCAACTTATTCGCCTCTTAGCGCCTGCATCGGTTCGACGGCGGCGGCGCGGCGGGCGGGAAGCCAACTAGCCAGCAAAGCCGCACACAGCAGGACGAAAGCTACAACCGAGACAGCGGCTAAGTCGATGGAAGCTATGCCGTAGAGCGTGCTATGCATGGCGCGGCCCACAAAGTACGCGCCGACCAGACCCAGGCCGAGGCCGAGGAACGCCAGCATCAGGGCCTCCTTGAGAATCAGGCTGAGGACATGGTTGCGGCTGGCGCCGAGAGCCATGCGCAAGCCGATCTCGTGTTCGCGCTGGGCCACGGTGAAGGCCATGACGCCGTAGATTCCGACGGCCGCGAGCAACAGCGCCAGCACGGCGAAGCTGAAGAAGAGAACCATCGTGAAACGGTCGCCGGAGAGAATGTTGCTCTTGACCTCATCCATGGTCCTGGGCTGAGCGAGCGCGATTTGCGGATCGACGGCGTGCACCGCCGCAGCGATGCTCCTGGTCATGAGCGCAGGGTCACCCGCCGTGCGCACGCCGATGGTGGCGTCGGGCCAGGGAATTTGCCAGAAAGAGATGGCTATCTCAGGGTTGTCCTCGCGAAGGTCACGGCTGCGCACATTGTGATAGACGCCTACGATTTGCCAGGAGACGGGCGCGCCCAGCTTAGTGACGCCGGGAATGAGTTCCTCCACCATGAGCCGCTGCTTCAAAGGGTCTTTGTCTTTGAAGTACTTCTGAACGAAATTTTCGTTGACCATGGCCACGCGTACGCTGGCGGGGCTGTCCTGGTCGGTGAAGGAGCGGCCACGCGTCACCTGAATACCATAGGTCTTGAAGTATCCGGGCGTGACCATGCCAAAGCCCGCGTTGGGCCGTTGCGATGGGTCGGCAAAGTCCGGCTGGCCGGCGATCGTAAACGGCATTCCAAAGCCGAGCCCGTGCAGCGGCAAGCCAGTGCCTATCGATACATTGAGGACGCCGGGGACCGACTCGATGCTGCCGATCATTCGTTGGTAGTAGGCGGTGATCCGCGCGGGGTCCTTAGGGCGCGCGTCGGGCACGGGCAGGAAGAAGGTGTGCACGTGGTAGGTGTTCAACCCGAGATCGACGCGGGTGAGGTTCCAAAAGCTGTGAATGGCGAGGCCCGCGCCGGTGAGCAGCGAAAGCGCCAGCGCAAACTCGCCGATGACCAGTATCCTGCACAGGCGATGCCGGCCGGAGCCGGATGCGGAGCGGCCGCCCTCCTTGAGGGCTTCGCCGGGATCGACGCGGGTGGCATACCAAGCGGGAAGACAGCCGAAGAGCAGGCCTGCCAGCGTTGAAGCGGCGAGCGAGAAAAACAGGATGGGCAAATTCAAGCTGAGGTCCGCCTCAGAGGGAAGCGTACCGGGAGGCATAATGGCAATGAGGCCGCGCAGGCAGAGAGCGCCCACACCAACGCCAAGCAGGCCGCCGATGAGCGCCAGAACAAGGTTCTCGGTGAGGAACTGAGCAAAGATGCTTGCGCGCGAGGCGCCGAGGGAAGAGCGCACGGCCACTTCTTTTTGACGCGTGGTTCCCTTGGCGAGCAGCAGGTTGGCAATATTCACACAGGCGATCAAAAGCACAAAGCCCACAGCGCCGAGCAACATCCACAGGGTCTGAATCCGTTCCTTTGGCAGGAAATCGTTCTTCAGCGGCTCGACGAACGCGCCCCATCCCTTGTTGCTTTTGGGAAAGGCTTGGGCGATGTTGGCGGTGACCTTATCCATGTCCGCCTGCGCCAGCTTGATGGTTACTCCGGGCTTGAGACGGCCCATGGCGAGCAGCCAGTGAAAGTCGTGATTCAACTGCTCGGGCTTGAACACCAGGGGCACAACCAAATTCTGGTCGAGGCGATCGGGCTGGCCGGGGGCCATGACGCCGACGACGGTATAGGGCGTTCCGTCAATCTGAATTGTCTTACCTACGATCTTCGGATCGGAGCCGAGGCGCTTCCATAATTTGTTCATCAGGACAACGACATGTTCCTTGCCCACCACACCTTCATCGGGAAGAAAGTCGCGCCCATACTGAAACTTGACACCCATCATGCGGTAGAAGCCGGGCGTGATCTGCTGACCTTCGACATACTCAGGCTGATCCTTGGTAGCCAGATTGAAGCTGCCGCCGGTAAATGCATTCAGGTCCTGAAAAGATTTGCTCTGGTTCTTCCAGTCGACAAAGTCCTGCGCCGCGATGCCATTGTGGAAGCCCTGAATCTTCGACCAGACCATTACGAGCTGGTCGGGTTCCGGATAGGGTATGGGGGCGAGCAGCGTAGCGTAGACCGCCGTAAAGATAGCGGTGTTGGCGCCAATCCCGAGAGCCAGCGTGAGCACCGCGGTCAGCGTGAAAACCGGGGCCTTGCGCAACTGGCGCAATGCATAACGGAGGTCACGATAAAGCTCGGTCATAAGTCTCTCTCCTCCAAGGCGGATTATTCAGTGCGTAGCGCTTGCATGGGCTCGATGGAAGCGGCGCGGCGGGCTGGTATGAATCCAGCAAGGGCCGCGCAAAGGACAAGCATCAGCGGCGCGCCCGCAAGAGCCACCGCGTCGTAACTTCCTACTTCGTAAAGCAGGCTCTTCATCAGATAGCCTGCATAAAATGCGCCGGGAATACCTAGGACGAGCCCGAGAACGATCTGCCAGAATGCGCCCCGCATCACCATCGCGATCACACTGGTGCGTGTCGCGCCCAGAGCCATGCGAATGCCGATCTCGCTGGTGCGGCGGGCTACGAAGTAGGACATGACGCCGTAAAGCCCCACAGAGGCGAGAATCAGCGCGAGAATACCGAACAGGCTCGTGAGCCGCGCGATCAGCCGGTCCTGGTTGAAGTTGCCCGCCACCTGCGCTTCAAAGGTGCGAAGATCCATGATGGTCAGGTTTGGATCGACGCCGACAAGCGTGCGCCGGATCAGCGTTTCGACATTCTGCTGCGGTTGATTGAACTGGAGGATCATCGCATTCATGATCATCGATTGATTTTCTCCCGCGAGCAGTTCCGGCTCCTTGTAGCCGGTAAAACGTTGTGTGAGCGGGCGCAGATAGACGGGATGGACAGCAGTTTCAGGCCTGTTCATCTTGAAGTCGGCAAAGACGCCGACGATCTCAAAACTGCGGGAGTACTGGGGCCGATCGATGCCGAAATGCTGGCCCACCGGGTCCTTATCCGGAAAGAATTTCTTCGCGAATGTCTCATTCACGACGACTACCTGCGGCGAAGTGGCCGTGTCCTGCTCGGTGAAGTTGCGGCCGTGCACAACCGGCACGCCGATGGAATCGAGAAAGTGAGTGCTCACCCGGTCCCACGTAGAGCCGCAATTTGCGTTCGGCCCTGGAGCTGGATGGCCTTGCTGAATCACGCATTCGCCCCAGTTGTCGCCTTCGAGTGGGCTGTACGTCGCCATGCTGAAACTGGATACGCCGGGCAGCGCCGAAAAACGATCTTCAATCTGCCTGTAGAGAGCAGGTACGCGTTCGGCGGTGTAGCCGGCGGCTGAAGGATCGAAGTGCAGCACGTAGCGATTAGCGGTAGAAACGCCAAAGTTCTGGTCCTCGAGGTTCGCGAGCGACCTTGTCATCAGGATGGCAGCCGCCAGCAGCACCACCGACAGCGCCGCCTGAAAGACCACCAATGACCTCTGCGGCAGCGATGAGCGATCGCGCGTAGTGCGATTGACTCCGCGCAGTGCCTCAGCGGGCTGCGCGTGAGAGGACAGCCACGCCGGCGCAAGACCGAACAAGATACCTGTAAGCATCGTGATCAGGAACGCGAATCCCAGAATGGGGAGCGAAGGCGTCGCATCGATGGGAATGTACTTCGAGTCCGGAAATGCCATGGCGAGGATTGCGCGGCACCCGGCATAGGCGACCCCCAGCCCGGCAAGTCCCCCCATGCAGCTCATCAAGACGCATTCGGTAAGAATCTGACGGATGACGCGCCTCTTCCCGGCGCCCAACGCCATGCGAATTGCGATTTCAGAACGATGAGCCGTGGCCCGCGCCAGCATCAGGTTGGCAATGTTTGCGCAAGCAATCAGCAGCACAACCGATGAAAGAATCATCAGCATCCTCAGGCTTTTGCCAGCCTGCTGCTGCAGCCTCTGTACGCCGCCTCCGGCAGGGACCAGAACAACATGTTGGCGCGGAACCAGGGTGGAGCCTCCATCCGCCATCATCGCCGGACGAGATGAAATCCACTGGCGCAACGCCGCCGACAGCTTCGTCTGCAGTGCGGCGACATTGGTTCCAGGACGGACTCTGCCAATGGGATAGAGCCAGTGGGACTCGGGATGATGCAGGATTGAGCCTTCTCCGCGAACATACGGTTCGGTCTCAATCGGGATCCAGAACTCGGGCGGCCGGTCGCTGACGCGGTCGCCGAAAAAGCCGGGCGGCGCGATGCCGACCACAGTGAATGGCCGCGACTGAATGTAGATTGTGGAACCGACAATCGAACGATCGCCTGAGTACTCCCCTTGCCACGCGTCATAACTAAGTACAACCGTGGCTGGAGCAGATGGAGTATCGTCGCTGCCGGCGAAGACGCGGCCCGCATACGCGCCAACGCCCAATGTTGTGAAGTAATTCCCTGAAACAAATTCGCCTTGGAAGGATTTAGGCGATTCGTTGCCGCGACGCACGCCCCATGACCACTCGCCCGCCTGCGCAGCGGCCAATTGCTCAAACTCCGGCGCGCTGTTCTTGAGGTATTGGTACAAGTCGAACGAGAAGATGGAGAAGTCGCCAGTGGTCGCTGCGTCTTCCGGGAATCCACCTTCGACGCAGCATTTATTATCGTCTCCGATGCGGTAGAGTTGTGCCGGATCGGCCACCGGCAGCGAGCGCATCAGGATGCCGTGGACCAGCGTGAAGATGGCCGTGTTGGCGCCGATGCCCAGCGCCAGCGTAACGATAGCAGTCAGCGTAAAGCCCGGCGACTTGCGCAACTGCCGCAGCGCGTAGCGAAGGTCGTGAAGCAGCGTGTTCATCGCTCTTTTTCCTCCGAGGAACAAGACGAGTTATTCGGCTCGCAACGCCTGCATGGGTTCAATGGAGGCGGCGCGGCGCGCGGGAATGAGTACGGCGCAGCCGGAGACGATGATCATGGCCGACACGGCCAGAACAAAGCTCAATGGATCGAACGGCGACAGCTGATAGAGCATGGACTTGAGCGAACGCACAGCGAGCAACGTGAGTGGAATGCCCGCGGCAAGGCCCACCGCGAGAACCCACAGGCTTTCGCGCATCACCATGGCCAACACCTGAGCGCGGCTTGCGCCGAGCGCCATGCGTATGCCGATCTCAGTTGTGCGGCGGCTCACGCGGAACGAATGCGCGCCGTAGAGACCAGTAGCTACCATCAGCGCCGCCAGCAAGCCGAAGAAGCTGCACAAGGATGCAAGTATCCGTGTCTGTACATAGGATTGATCGAACTGCTCCTGTTGCGTCATGGGCTTCTCGATGGGCACATTGGGATAGAGCGAGGCGACGGCCTTGCGCACTCCAGGCAGCATCCCCATCGCATCGCCGCGCACACGCACCTCAATCTGCATAGTGCTCAACGGCGTCTGCATCGCAGCCCAATAGGCCATGGGAATCGGCGCTTCGTCCACGGATGTGTACTTGCTATCGCGCACCACGCCGACGATGGTAGAGCGCGGAATATTCCCGTCAACAATATGGCCGATTGGATTTGTATTGGCGAGATACTTCTTCACAAAGGTCTCGTTGACCAGCGCAACCCCAGGCGTATCCGGTCCATCCGTGACGGCAATATCGCGGCCAGCGAGAATGGGAACACCCAGAGTATGGAAGAAGCCGGGACCAACACCGTTCGTGCGCAGCATTTCACCATGCTTCTCAACGCCGTCCAGCTTTAGGTCGCCGTTATTGGACCATCCGGTGCCGGGACGCAACACCGCCATGGAGACAGACTCAACGCCGGGAAGCTGGCGCAAGCGATCGGAGAGAGTGCGATAGAAGATTTGGCCATCGGTCTGCCCCTGCGGTGTGACGCCGAAGACCAGCAAGCCTTCGGCCTGCATTCCCAGGTCTTGTGTGGCATAGTTGCGCAACGTCCGCAGCAGCAGCATCGCGGCCATCAGCAGCACCAGACAGACGGCCATCTGTCCGGCCAGCACGATGCGTCCGCCCAGAATGCGGCTGCGGCTCGTAGTGGTGTTTGCAGAGGTGGCGCGCAGCACGCCGGCAACCGGGGCGCGCATGGCGCTCCATAATGGAGCCAGACCGAAGAACAGAGCTGCCGCCGCCGAAATCAGCAGCGTAAAGATCAGCACGCTGCTATCCGGAGCCAGACCAGTCTCAATGCCTGCCCGCGTGGCCAGAAGTTGCGTGACCGCGATTGCGAAGAACCACCCCAGCACCGCGCCAGAGCTCACCAGAAGCAAGCTCTCGCAAAGCAACTGGCGGAAGATAGCGGCACGTCCCGCGCCGATGGCGAGGCGCAAACTGAATTCGCGCTGCCGCACCGTGTTGCGCGCCTGCACCATCATGGCCACGTTGGTGCAGGCCATCAAGAGAACTAGTCCGACCATGCCCATGAGGATCGTCATCGGCGCGCGCGCAGTCTCTTGATCTCCAGCTAGTCCGCGCACGGGTACGAAATCCAGCAGCGGCTTCCATTCTTTGGGATCGACAGGTCCGACGGTTTGTTTGATGACCTCGCCAAATGTGCCGGTGAGCGCCTGCTGCGCCTGCAACGGTGTAACGGTGGGCCGCAGCCGCGCCATCACGCGCAGACACTGCCAGTTGGAACCGTAGAGTGTGGCGAAATTTGCTCCCCAGGCGTTCAGTTCAGGGCGACTTTGCAAGGGAATCCAGAAATCGGTTGCGGACCCTGGCTCAATCCCCTGGAAACCATGAGCCGCAACGCCAACCACCGTCATGGGAATGCCCTTGATGTAGAGTGTCTGTCCTACGATGTTTGGATCCCGCGCATAGCTGCGCGTCCAGTAGTCGTAACTGAGCACGACCGCCGGCGCGTGGTCCCTTTCGTCTTGCAGGCTGAAGCCGCGGCCCAGCCCCAGCCGCGCTCCCAGGCCGGAGAAGAAGTTGCCGCTCACCTCCTCGCCCTCCGCCTCTTCCGGCAGCTCGCCGTGACGAACCGCCACGCTGCCGGATATACTCAGCGGAACATAAGCAATCAGGTCCTCGAAGACATCCGTGCGCTGGCGCAGCGCCTCGAAAGCAGCCACGGAAAACGAGGTAGCCGAATCGCCGGAACTGGTGACCCTTGGCGGCGGCCCCTGACCGTTGGCCATGCGCATATAGGAGAGTCCCTCCGCGCGGCTGACGGGCAACAACTTCATCAGGGCAGCGTTCATCACGCTGAAGACGGCGGTGTTGGCGCCAATGCCCAGCGCCAGCATCAGCACCACGGTGAATGTGAATCCAGGAGACTTGCGCAATTGCCGCAACGTGTATTGCAAATCCTGAACGATCATGCCCATTCTCCTATTCCGTTCTGAGAGCCTGCATAGGTTCGATCGAAGCCGTGCGGCGAGCGGGAACAACCGATGCCACGATGGCGAGCAAAAAGACCGAGATGGCCGCCAAAATCAAAACGTAGGGGTCGAGCGGGTCGACTTGAAAAAGCATGGAGCGCAACAAGCGCGTGGAAAACACCGCGCCCACAGCGCCGATGCCGCATCCCAGCAGCCCTAGCTTGGCGCCCGAAACCAGAACCAGGCGAATTATGCTCGATCGCTGCGAACCAAGCGCCAGGCGGATGGCCATCTCCTGCGTACGCAGCGCCGCGGAGAAGGCGATGACGCTGTAGATGCCGAGCAGTGAAAGCAGAACAGCGGAAGCGGCAAAACCGGAGATGATTACGGTGTTGAAGCGGCGCGAAGCCTGGCCTTCAGCAACAATCCGGTCCATCGACTCAACCTGGGTAAGCGGAAGTTGCGGATCGATGGAGCGGACCACTGCGCCGAGAGAGTTCGCCATCTGCTCCGGCGCCAGGCTCGAACGAAGCACGATCGACCCGCCGCCGCCGGTGAGCATATCCGGCGGCGCAAACTCGCCAAGGCCCCTCTTGAACTGGCTCATGGGCTGATAGATTTGTTCCGTGACGTCGCTGTCCGCCGATTTCTGTTTGATATCGCCAATCTCGCCGACAACCGTCATCCAAGGCAACGGCGTCTCCTGCAGGCCGATATGAATGCGCTTGCCAATTGGGTCCTGGCCGGGCCAGTAGTGCTCGGCAAATTTGCGATTTACGATTACCACCATCGGGGAACTGGCTGTATCCGCGGTAGTCAGGTCGCGCCCGCGAAGCAGCGGTATGCCCATTGCGCCGAAGTATTGGCCCACCGCCTGGCCGCGCCACGCCGCGCTCAGAGGCGCGCCCTTGGGAGACACATAACCCTCTGCATACATCGCGCCATAACTCTCCTGGCCCGAAGCGGGCAGCATGTTCGTCATCCCTACAGCCTGCACGCCCGGCAACTGGCGGAGCTTGTCGAGCAGCGCGGTATCGAATGTGTCAACGGCTTGCTGCGTGGAGTACTGATGCCCGGGCAGAGCGAATGACGCTGTCAGCAGATGGTCGGTGCGGAAACCCAGGTCCACCCTGCGCAGCTTGTCGTAGCTGCGCAACAACAGGCCCGATCCGGTCAACAATACCAAGGCTACAGCAAGTTGACCGACCACAAGAATGGAACGCATGCGTCCATGACCGCCTCCCACGCTGGCTGTGCGTCCACCCTCTTTGAGCGCATCGTTCACGCCGGTGCGGGAGGCCACATAGGCCGGCAGAACTCCACACGCCAGACCGGTCAGGACGGCGATCGAGATGGCAAACAAAACCACCTCCCAGTCAAGCCCGATCGAACCGACCCGCGGCAGTGACTCGGGCAGGAAATGAACGCCAACGCGCAACGCCGCGCCGGCAAACGCCAGGCCCAGCAGCCCCCCCACGACGCTGAGCAGCATGGCCTCCAGCAAGCTTTGCCGTAGCACGGCGGCTCCGTTCGCGCCTAGCGCCAGACGAACGGCGATCTCTCGACGGCGGCGGATTACCCGCACCAGCAACAAGCCCGCCAGGTTTGCGCACGCCATCGACAGCACCACCGCAACCGCGAGAAAGAGTGTCTTCACCATCGGCCGCGCCGCTGCAACTGTCATCTCCGACAGTTGTCTGACACGCGCATGAACGCGAAGGCTGGCCATCGCCGGGGGAAACGTCTGCGAAGTTTGCTGCGCCACGCGCTCCGCATCCTGCTGCGCCTGCTCCATTGAGACACCGGGCTTCAACCGGCCGATCATCTCGATATGCCAACTCCCCGTTTGCACAAGATCGCTCTGGGTAAGGCTTATCGGCAACCATAGCTCGCTGCGATTCAATTGGCCCGGCACCAGCGGAAACTCGAACTCCCGCGGCATCACGCCAATAATCTCGTAGGGCTTGCGATCGAGAAGAACGGTCTGGCCAATGACTCGCGGATCGCCATGCAATCGGCTGTGCCACATCTGATAACCGATCACGACAACCTGCTGCCGGCCTTCATCCTCCTGCTGCGTAAAGGTCCGCCCCATCAGCGGTTGGACACCCAGCGTCGGGAATACCGACGCAGTGAGTCGCGACCCGCTGATCTTCGCTGGATCTCCCGCGCCGGAAAGCTCGAAACCGTCCTGCCAGTAGGCTCCCAGGTCCGAAAACCCGTGCGTGCCGCGCTCATAAGCCGGAATCTCGGGTCCGGTGACCAACAGATCTCCGCCCCATAGGGATCCTTCGACTGTGTCGCCCAGCGACACCAGTTTGTCTGGATCGGCGAACGGCAAGGGCCGCAGCAGCACGCCTTCGACGATGGAGAAGATGGCCGTGGTGGCGCCGATACCGAAGGCCAGCGTGAGTATTGCGGTCAGCGTGAACCCTGGCGATTTGCGCAACTGGCGCAGTGCGTATCGAATGTCTTGCCATATGATGTTCATCGCAACCTCCCCTTCTGTTCCCGTCTCCGGCTTTTCAATTACTCCGTCCTGAGTGCCTGCATAGGTTCGATCGAAGCTGCGCGGCGAGCGGGGACCAGGCACGCGGCCAACGCCACCAACAACAATATGGCAGGCACAACAGCAAAGGTGAGCCAGTCGACCGCTCCAATGCCAAAGAGCATGCCGCGCAGAAGTCGCGTAAACGCAAGGGAAAAGATCAGCCCAGCGGCGAGCCCGGCGAGAGCGAGGCGCAATCCCTGCCCCAGCACCGAACGGAACACATCTCCTTTTGCAGCCCCAAGCGCCATGCGAATCCCGATTTCGTGAGTACGCTGCCGCGTGGTGTAAGCCACCACGCCGTAAATTCCGACGGCCGCCAGCACCAGCGCCAGCAGGCCGAAGGCGCCCGCGAACGCTACCGCGATGCGCTCAAAGACACTGCCAATCTGCATGCTTTCCTTGAGCGTGGTTACGTTGTAGACGGGCAGATCGGCATTGAGATCGCGAATGGTTTGCTTGATGGCCGCGGCCATCGCCAGCGGCTCCCCAGCGGTGCGCACGTGGAGAATCTGTACGCTCGCATAGCGCTGCATCAGCGGCACCAGCACCAGCGGGACAGGCTGGTACACCATGCGCCGGTACTTGCCATTTGCCGCCACGCCCACCACCGTGTACCCGCGTCCGGCTATCTGGATGCGCTTGCCGATTGCATTCTGACCTGGCCAATAGCGGTCCACCAGCGCCTTGTTGACAATGGCGACCAGTTCCGTAGAGGCGTTGTCCTGGCTTGAGATGTCGCGTCCTGCGATGAGCGGCGTGCGCAGTGTGGCGAGGTAATCCGGCCCTACCTGGCCCCGATCAACCTCCATCGATTCGTGCAGGCGGGGCACGTAGCCCTCGGGCTCTACTCCGTCGCTGTGAATGGTGAAGCTGAGCGGCGAAAAATCCGCAATCGTTGCAGACTGAACGCCGGGCAATTGCTTCACGCGCGCCAACAGTTGGCGGTCGAATTCGATCGCCTGGGCAGTGTTATAGCCCATCGGATCCAGGTCAAACGAGGCAAGCAGAACATGGTTGGCATCGAATCCGGGATCGGTGTTCTGCGCCTTCTGCAGGCTGCGCACAAAAAGCCCGGCGCAGGTCAGGAGCAACAATGAAAGCGCAATCTGCGCGACGACCAGACCACCGGTGAGGCGGGACTTGGAAAGTCCGCCGGAGGTACTGAGCGCTTCGTCCTTCAGAACCGACACCGGCGAGAGACTGGACGCGCGCATGGCCGGAATCACACCCGAAACCGCTGCAGTAAGAATCGAAACCAGCAGCGTCGCAAGCAGGACGGCGCCATCCACGCGGCCGTTGAGTGCCAGAGGCAGTGTGGTGGAAGGCAGGAAGTAGGAGAGCGATCGCGCCGTCCACGCAGTAACGATGAGAGCCAGTCCGCCGCCGGCCAGGGCGATGATCAGGTTCTCCACCAGAAGCTGGCTTACGATCCGCCAGCGGCTCGCGCCCATCGACATGCGAATGGCCATTTCGCGCCGGCGCGCCACTGAGCGGACCAGCAGCAGATTGGCAACATTGGCGCAGGCCAGCAACAGCAGCAGCGCGGCCAGCGCCAGCAGAATGGGCAGAGTCCCATACAGATAGACGTTGGCGCCAAAGGGTGAGCGCCAAAGCGGATCGCTGGAAATTGTGTTGGCGCCGCGATGCGTATCGGGATAGCGGACTACGATGCGTTGCATTTCGACGTTCAGCTCACTCACCGCCTGGCTCGCATCGACGCCCGGCGCGAGTTTGCCGAGCACCTGGAGCCAGGAGACACCGCGGTCGTTGATCCGATTTGAGCCCCATATTTCTGGATCCATGCCCAACGGAATCCAGACGTCAGCGCGCAATCCGGACTTGCATCCATGAAAGCCTTTTGGCGCCACGCCAACGATCGTGTAGGGATGAAGATTGATTTGAATCGTCTTGCCAACGATCGAAGAATCGCCGGCAAAGCGGTTTTGCCACAGATCGTAGTTGAGCACCGCCTCCGCCACGCCGTCGCGCTCGTTTTTCAGCGTGGGCAAAAGCGTCCTGCCCAGGAGAGGCCGCACGCCGAGCACTTCGAAGTAATTGGATGTCGTCAGCGCTCCGTAGATGCGCTCCGGCTGGCCCGAGCCGGTGATGGACATATAGTCGTCGTGATAGGCGAGCAGGCCGGAGAAGCTGCGCGAGCTGTCGCGCAACTCGACATAATCCGCGTAAGAAAACGGCGGCGCGGGATGCTCGCTTCGGTCCCCGCGCATGATGGTGACCATGTCGCTGGTATGCGCGATACCAGGGATCGGATCAAGCAGCGTCGAATTGATCCAACTGAAGATGGTGAGGTTCGCGGCGATGCCCAGAGCCAGCGTGCCTACAGCCAGAGCGGTGAATCCCGGATTCTTGCGGAGCTGCCGCAACGCGTACAGCAAGTCGCGCAGCAGATTCTGGAGCGCCATCGTCATGCCTCGGCTTCTTTCTCGAGCTTCTTGAGCTCGTTTTCGGAGACAACCTTTCCGTCGAACAGATGCACTTCGCGGCCGGCATGGCGTGCGAAGCGCGGATCGTGCGTCACCATGCAGATGGTGGAGCCCTCGCGATGCAGATCGGCGAGCAGGTGCATTACCGCTTCGCCGTTTTTGGAGTCCAGGTTGCCGGTTGGCTCGTCGGCCAGCAGGATACTGGGCGAACCGGCCAGGGCGCGCGCCACGGCCACGCGCTGCTGCTGGCCGCCGGAGAGCTGCGCCGGATAGTGCTTCATGCGGTGCGCCATGTTCACGCGTTCCAGGGCGTCTTTCACGCGCTTCTTGCGCTCGGCCGAAGGCATGCCGGCTCGGTAAGTGAGCGGCAGCTCGACGTTCTCCTCAACCGTCAGATCGCCAATCAGATTGAAGCTCTGAAAGATGAAACCGATCTCCTGGTTGCGGATGCGCGATCGGTCGGCGAAGCTGAGGTTCTCGACCGGGTTGCCGTTGAGCAGATACTTGCCGCCCGTCGGCGTATCCAGCAAGCCGAGAATCGAGAGCAGCGTCGACTTGCCGCAACCCGAAGGTCCGGACATGGCCACATACTCGCCGCGCTCGATGGTCAGGTGAATTCCGGAGAGCGCATGCGTCTCCACTTCGTCCGTGTAGAAGATCTTGGTCAGATCCTCGATGTCAATCAGTGTGCCATTCGATGCCATTGCGTTCTCCTGCAGTTCTCAGTTCTTAGTTCACAGTTCTCAGTTGTCCCGGTTCGCCGTCCTTCATCCGCAATCCACGCTGTGAACTGTGAACTACGAACTGCGAACTCGCTTCCTACTCCAGCCGTATCCGGTCCACGTTGTCCCAGCGCGACATATCGGACAGAATCACCGTGTCGCCTTCCCTCAATCCCTCGATCACCTGTATGTTGTTCACCGAAGCGCGGCCCACCTTCACCGGAACACGCGTCGCGCCCTTGCCCTCGGAATCGATCTTGAACAGGCTGAGCGTCGAGTTCTCATTGCCCAGAGCCGGACGGCCCACGTAGAGCACATCGGTCATGCGCTCCAGGTCGATCGTCCCGTCCACACTCAACTGCGGCACCGCGCCCGCGGGCAGGGGCCCATCCAGCATTACGTCAACGGTGCGCGTTCCGTTCACTACCGAAGGATCGATTCTGGTCACGTGCCCCGGAATGACGCCGTTGTGCGTATCGATCGATGCCGGCTGACCGATCTGGATGTCGCGCGCCTGGGTCTCCGCAATCTGCAGCGCCGCCTTGAGCTTGTCGAGCTGAATCACCTCGGCAACCGAGGTTCCCGCTGTCACATGCTGGCCCACCTGCAGCGGCGTCGCCAGCGGCGCCAGTGCGCCGGAGATGCCGGCCCGCACTTGAAGCGCCGCCGCCTGCCGCTGATAGAGATCGAGCAGCGCCTTGGCCTGGTCGATCTTGGTCTGTTGCGAGGCAAGCTGCACCTCGATCGCCTTCTGGTTCACATCCAGTTGCTGGGTGCTGAGTTGTTGCTGCGCAGACAGCTGTTCGGCGGTGCTCTTGGATTTGCTGTAGGCCAGGCCGGAGATCACGCCAAGGTCGAAGAGAGCCTTGTCGGTCTGCGCTTGCAACTGGTCCTGTGTGTAGTTGGAGTTGACCTGCGCGGCGGCGGTCTTCTTGTCCATCAGCGTGCTTTGCAGCGTAGCCTGCAGGCTCTTGTAGTCGGCCTGCGAGGCCTTCAGCGCCAACTGCGCGTTCAGCACTTGCTGCGCAAGCTGCGGATCGGCCAGGTCGAGAAGAATCGTATCCGGAGTCACCTTGGCGCCGGGCAACACGCGGATGCGCACCACGGTCGCGTCGGTCTGCGCGGGAATCAGCTCAATCGAATCCTCGCGCGGCACCAGGCTGCCCGTGGACGCGCGCACCTGGCGCACCAAGGGGCCTCTCTTCACCGTGTCAGGCCAGATGGTGGAGCGATCGACGTTGGGCGCGGCCGGCTTGAGCCGCGAAACCGCGAAACCCAGCGCCACCACAACCACCACCGCGACGCCAGCCCAAATCATCAGCTGGCGCTTCCTCTTCTGCTTCAAGTCCGGGCGTGCGATATCCATCACGACCTGTACTTGCATTTACCGTGCCACGGAAGAGAGGCTGGCGCACGCTGAAAATAAAAGACTTGTCGGATTCTGGATAGGAGTTGACGGCGTGCAAAGTGACCGATTCCAGAGTTGAAGTGTTCGATTTCGGACAGTCGGAGGCGTACTGGAGCCCAGACGCCATGCGAGGCCGGGTGGGGCACCCGTCCCCGGTGGTTGTGCTTCCTGCTACCAGCCCCTGGGCCACCCGCCAATGTGGCGTCAGAGTTAGCCGAAAATCGGCGCAAAAGTGCAAAAACGAATCCAAAACCGGGCAAAAACGGGTGGTTATGTTTACCGATCAGTGAATATGAATTTTTTACAAACGACTCATCCTGGTTGACTTACATTGACGCGCACCCTCGAAAATATACCCCAGGGGGGTAGGGGGTACGGTAGCCACCCCTTTGGGTGCGGACCGGACACATGGCTGACGGATTGAACCGGACGGCCTCCAATCACTATTCTGCGCCTTGGGGCCGCAATCTTCTGCAAGCGGGGTTTCGGGGTTTGGCACCTGGGCCACCCGCCGCCCCGAGCGGGGAATAGGTATCATGTCCCTATTTCCCGCGGTGATATTGGAGCCCACCTCCCCGGTCCCCAAAAGCGAGGGACCGGGGGCACCCTTGGGATTGAGGGTGTTGTTATCGAGACCGGGGCCGCCCGCCTATGAAAGACGGTTTCCAGCTATGGTTCGAATCTCAGAAAGAACGTCCGAGATTCGAACCCATGCCAATGGTGGAAGTGGCCGGCTATTCCACTTCCTGCTTGGCCCGGTAACCGTCCCTGGCGATGATGTCGTACTTCAGCGGTTTCCCCTTCTGATCCGCGAAGGTTTGCGGCCGGCCTTCGGCGTCGACCAGCACAACCCGCAGCTTGCGGTAGGTCCCGTCCTGTTTGGTGTTCGACGGCCGGTACACCAGCTCGTACTTCGCACGGATGTTCTGGTTGATATTCGAAAAGATGTCGGGCATCTCGGCTTCAAAACGGGGGAAGAAACTCATGCCGCCGGTCAAACTCGAAAAGGTCTTCATCTCGTTATCGGCCTGCAGGTAGTCCATGTCCCGCATGGCAGCCGACATGCTGTTGCTCCGGCCCTCGGTCATGGCCCGCAACATGCCGCCGGTGGAGACCGTAAAGATGGTGATGTTGCGGCTTGCTTTCACCCTGGCCAGAATCTTGTCGAAGGTGAGCTTTGAAAACGTATCGCGGCCGGTGGCAATGAGGATGATGTACTTTTGCCCGTCGATGCGGTCCAGCCTGTCGAGGGACTCATGCAGCGCGTCGAAGACATTTGTCTCCGAGAAGCCGGGGATCTGCAACATGCGGATGCCCTGCAGGATTTGCTGCTTGTCCTGGGTAAAATCGGTGACGATCTGGGTGCGCATGTCGAAGGTCATCAGCGCCACGTAGTCCTGGGGCCGTAACTGCTGCGTAAATGCGTAAGCGGCATTGACCATGTCACTGCCCTTGATCCACCAATAGCCGTTGGCGGCAAACTCGCACAACATCAGGGCGGTAATCGGGGCCTCGACGCGCTTGAATCCGATGACCTTTTGCTCGACGCCGTCTTCATAGACCTTGAAGTTGCCCGGCTTGAGTCCCGGAATGAACTGGTGGTTCTTCTCCAGCAGCACGCCCACGTCCACGGTGACTTCGGGCACATCGAGGCTGAGGGAGACATTGCCGACTTCCTCGGGGTTCTTGGGGATCTTGGGCGCGGCCGGAGCCGGCGGAGGCGCTTCCTCGGGCGCGTCCTTCTTTTTGGGCACCGCAATCACGCCGGTGTCGCCCGACGGACCGCCCGCGTCCGGCGTGGCCTGGTCGGGTTTCTGGGTCTGCGGGTTCGCCGGCTGCGATTGAGCCTGAGCCTGGGCGAATGAACCGATTGCCAGAGCGGCTACGACAAGGAACAGCAGCGCGGCAAGGGGAAGACGGCTTGCAATTGCAATGGATCGGCGCGGCGTGGACATGGCAACCTCTGTGTTGAACAGCATACGGGATGAGCCGAAGAAAAGCAGCTTTTCCCTTGGCCTTCGGCTTTTGGTGCCTTCCTTGCTAACTCATTCCTTTGCGCTTCAGCTTCCCCCTGATTACCGGCTTACCCAATTTGGGGAAACAGCAAAAACCAGCACGGAGGAATTGAAAGCTAAGAGCTGAAAGCTGAGAGCTGAAAGCTGGAAGCTGGCTTCTCGCCCTCCGGCTGTACTCTTATAGACGTGAAATCTTCCCTTAAGCAAACCGGTTTGCTCCGGTCCGCCGTTGCCCCAAAGCGGGCAGTGACCCTGGCCGTCGTGCTGGCCGCCCTTTTGTATCCGGCCGTGCCGGCGGCGCAAAGTGCGGTCCGCGGTGACTCGGCGCCGCCGCCGTCGAGTGGCGGAGTCTTTCCACTCAGCCAGGTTCGCCCCGGGCTGACCGGTACGGCATGGACGGTCTTCTCAGGCAGCCGGCCGGAACCGATGGAAGTCGAGATTCTGGGCGTTCTGCGCGGCGTCCGCGGTCCCGGCAAGGACATGATTCTTATCCGGCTCCACGGCACCAAGCCTGAGTACACAGGCGTGGTGGCGGGAATGAGCGGCAGTCCGGTTTATATCGGCGACAAGCTGCTCGGCGCGCTCGCTTTCCGCATCGGCGAATTCAGCAAGGAACCGATCGCCGGCGTCACTCCCATTGAGGAGATGCTGCAGGTGAGGGATCTTCCCACCGGCGACCTGCAAGCGGGCGCGAGCGAGCAAAGTCCGGCCCAAGAACCGGCCGATGTTGCACTGACTTCCTTGTCCGGTGCCGGGCCCGCGCCGGAGACGAATTTCCGAATGATGGAAACGCCCCTGGCGATGAGCGGATTCCAGCCCCAGGCCATTCGGCTCTGGCAGGACCGGATGGCGGGCACCAGCCTTGCGGAGGTGGATGCGGGCGGAATGGGCGCGGCCTCTCACGGAGATGCCTCCGGTGAGGACGACGGTTCCCTTGCAGCCGCCAGAGCGGGTATGGTCCCAGGTTCGGCGGTAAGCGCTCAACTGGTCCGCGGCGATTTGGAGATCTCGGCCACCTGTACCGTCACCTACATCGATCCAAAGAATCTGCTGGCCTGCGGCCATCCCATCCTCCAGGCCGGGCCGATCTCGCTTCCCATGACCGCCGCCGAAGTTGTCGTCACCCTGGCGTCGCCGTTGAACGCCTTCAAGATCGTCAATACCGGCGCCACCGTCGGCGCCTTTACTGAAGACCGCGACTCCGCCATCGGCGGCATTCTCGGCGCTCATGCCCGCATGATCCCGATGCACATTGCCATCGACTCGCGGCAGGGGAAGCGAGCGGTCAATGTGGAGATTCTCGACCAGCCAGCGCTCACCCCGCAGGCCATGGAAGTGGTTCTATACCAGGCGCTGCTCCAGGCCAACGACAGCTCCGCCGACTCGAGCTATCACGTTACTGGGAGCATCGATATCGAAGGCCACACCGCTTCGCCAGTCGATCTCTGGGCCGCGCCCGGCGATGCCATGCCCGCGCCCATGCAGGCTGCCCTGCTTGCCGGCGAACACTTCACGCGGCTCTACTCGAACGGCGCGCGGCAAAACACCGTGAAGGCCATCGACCTCCATGTCGAGGCCGTTCCCCGGCGGATGCAGGTAGAGCTGGAGACCGCCCGGCTGATCTCAAACAACACTGCCCGCGCGGGGGACACGGTTATGGTGGAGGCAACCATCCGTCCCTGGCAGCAGCCGGCGCGTAACGTCCGCATTCCCATCACCCTTCCAGCCAGGCTCGACACCGGAAATCTGCGCCTGCTTGTCTCGGATGCCGGTACGCTTGACCGCGCGCTTGACCAACCCCATTTTCAAGGCCGCCAGCCCGATCTCGATTCCCTGCTGGCGCAATACCGCCGCCAACACCCAGCGGACCGGATCTATGTAAGCCTGCTGGTGCCTGAAGCGCAGGCGGGTATCTCCGGCCAAGCCCTTGCCAGTCTGCCGCTTTCAGTCGCCAACGCCTTCGAGCCCTTGCGTTCTGCACAGGAAGCCGGCCTCAATGGCGAGTCGGCCGTCGTCGCCGCGGATGCCCCGGCCGGTGGCATCCTCAATGGCTTTCAGGTAATCAACCTCCGCATTGAGCCTGGAGGCGGTTTAAACTAGAGTCGGGGATGAACTCTTATTCGAATCGGCAACCCCGGCGTCTTGGTGAAAGAGACCCGGCTCCAAGTCGCCCTGCGAGGAATTCAGAGAGAACATGGCACAAATTCAAGGACTTGCAGCACATGCCGCCGGGGCAGAACTCTTGCCCTTCCATTATGAGCCTGGAGACTTGGGTTCGCAGGAGGTCGAGATCGCCATCACCCACTGCGGTATCTGCCATAGCGATCTCCACCTGATTGCAAATGATTGGGGCATCAGCCACTATCCTTTTATTCCCGGCCACGAAGTGATCGGAACAGTTGCCGAGGTTGGCAGCCAGGTTCGGGCGCTCGAGGTAGGCCGGCGAGTGGGCCTTGGCTGGCAATCGAACTCCTGCGGTGTCTGCGAGTGGTGCATGAAGGGACTTGAGAACCTGTGCCCCGAGGCCGAGGGCACGTGCGTGCATCGCAATGGAGGCTACGCCGACCGCGTCCGAGCCAACTCCCGATTCGTGATTCCGATTCCCGACGGTCTCGACAGCGAACGCGCCGCTCCGCTGTTGTGCGGCGGCATCACGGTGTATAACCCGCTCCGGACTCATGGCATCAACCCATCGTCGCGGGTTGGAATCGTGGGCATCGGGGGGTTGGGACACCTCGCCGTGCAGTTCGCCCGCGTCTTCGGCGCTCGCGTAACGGCCTTCTCCACCTCGGCCGCCAAGGAAAAGGAAGCCCGCGCCATGGGAGCCGACGACTTTGTCAACAGCCGCGAATCCAAGGCCATGAAAGAGGTGGCCGGGACCCTGGACTTCATCTTGAACACCGCCAACGCCGATCAGGACTGGGGAACCTACCTTCAGGCCCTGCGGCCTACCGGCACGCTTAGCTTCGTAGGGGTGCCCCCGTCACCGTTTAGCGTCCATGCTTTTCCGCTCATCTCCGGCCAGCGCACCATCAGCGGAAGCCCGGTCGGCAGCCCGTTTCGTATCCGCGAGATGCTCGATGTAGCCGCCCGCCACGGCGTCATGGCCACAACCGAGCTGTTCCCAATGGCCAAGGCCAACGAAGCCATCGAGAAGGTGAAGAAGAACAAGGTACGGTATCGCGCCGTGCTGGCGAACTGAAGAGAACCCTCGACATCTTGCTACGTGGCGAGCGTCGCGCCCCACGTAGCATTTTGCTTTCGCGGCGATAGCTGGCACTTTCCCGGCCGGCCGCGTCCCGCGCAAATTCAATCGTCGCAGCCGATTAAACCCTCTCTTGTCGCAGAAACATCTTTACATCGTTCTTGAGCCGAGGATAAGATTCACCTTGACTCTGGACCACTGCGCTTCCCCGATTTCCCCGTCTCTCCCACGCGAGTGATCTCTGAGCCAACTGTCAAGAACTCCTTAACTGAAAAGGGCGGTGCCCTCTCGGGAAGTCCCTCGCCGTGTTTTGCTTTTACCACGGTGCTCGAAGCGGCCCCCGATTCCCGTGATATCGAGAGCCACGCGATTGCGCTGAAACAGAAGCCGCGCTCGATCGATTCCCGCGTTGAGCCGGAAAAGAGGTCATGAAGCCGATGGATCGAGGAAAGAAGTGGATGATTGTCGCTGTTGTCGTTCCGATGGCGATCCTGGAAGGTGAGTTGCTGTTTTCGGTTCGGCAGAACTCGCAAACCTTCGATGAAAGCGCCCACATCTACTCCGGCTATTCCTATTGGAAGCGTGGAGACTTCGGCATAAACCCCGAACACCCTCCGCTGGTGAAGTTGGAGGCCGCGCTCCCGTTGCTGCCGACGGGGCTGCCGGATCCACCGCCGCTTCCCATCCACTTTCGAGCAGTTTCGGCGATCGGCGGAGGCAAGTTCCTCTACTCAAACGATGCCGATTCCTTGCTATTCCGTGCACGCGCTGCCGCATCGATTTTTACGCTGGCTCTAGCGCTGCTGGTTTTCCTTGCCGGCTACGAGATGTTCGGTTTGGGCGCAGGCTCGATTGCGCTTGCTCTCCTGGTCTTTGATCCGAACATCCTTGCCAACGGCGCGTTAGTCGCTACCGACATGGGCGCCGCCTGCTTTGTCTTCGCCACGGTCTACGCGTTCTATCGATACTGCAAAAGGCCCTCTGTGTTGCGGCTCTCGGTGTGTTGTCTGGCCACCGGGCTGGCCTTGGCGGCAAAACACTCCACCGTGCTGCTGCTTCCCATCTTTGTGATCCTGGCCATCTTTGAGATAGCGCGCCGCCGGTCGCCCGAAGCCGGCGCCAACGAAACGTACGGACGCCGGACCCTGCGCCTGCTGGGCGTTATGGCGGCGATCACTGTCATCTCGATAACGATTCTCTGGTCGTTCTACGGATTCCGCTATGCCGCCCGCCCGGACAATGCGCAGATCGTTCCGCCAACCGCCGATTACCTCAAGAGCCTGAAATACCCCGTCGAAGCGGGGGTCATCGGGTTCATGGAGCGCCACCGGCTGCTTCCCGAGGCTTATCTCTACGGGATGACCGACATTGTCATGATCAGCCGCCAGGGGCGGCCGACGTTTCTGCTGGGACACAACTATCCGAACGGCCGCTGGTTCTACTTCCCTGCTGTTTTCGTCATCAAGTCGACAATCGGGCTCATCGTCCTGCTCCTGATGACGTTTGCCGCACGGGAGATCTGGCGCCGCGAGCATCGACGGGAACTTGTTTTCCTCGTAATCCCACCGCTCCTCTGGCTTGCGGTCGCAATGACGTCAAAACTCGATCTCGGGCTTCGCCATATTCTGCCCATCTATCCGTTTCTGATTGTGCTTGCTGGCGCTGTTGCCTGGATGCTGATGCGGCGATCGCGCACCTGGGCGGCCGTTGTTGTCGTTTTGCTTGCCTTTCACGCCGTCTCCAGTCTTCGCACATTTCCCAACTACCTGCCCTATTCGAACGAGGCTTTTGGCGGCGTCTCGAACACCTACAAGGTGGTGTCGGACGCGAATGTCGGTTGGGAGGGAGGCGTAAAAACATTGCAAGCTTATCTGAACAGCCGTCACATTACCCATTGCTGGTTTGCATTCAACGGCCCTTACGACCCCGCTTACTACCACATTCCCTGTTCGCCGCTGCCTTCGCTCTTTTCCGTGCTCACAGGCCGCCAGCAGGTTGCCGTCCCGGAACAGATCCAGGGGCCGGTCTTCATCGGCTCGATTGAATTGACCGGATTCGACTGGGGACCCGACGATCTGAATCCCTACCAGCAGTTCGTTAACATGCGCCCGTCCGCCGTTCTGGGTGGAGAGATTCTGGAGTTCGATGGCAGTTTTCAGACGCCTAAGATCGCCGCCTTGAGCCATTTCGCCATAGCCAATCGCCTATTGGCGCAGAAGCAGATCGGTGCGGCGTTTCAGGAATGCAAAGTCGCGGAGCAGCTCGATCCGGACTTCATCTATCCCCATGAAGTGCTCGCGTCGCTTTATGCCGCGATGAAACAGCCGGAGAACGCTACGAGCGAATATCAAGCCGCGTTGCACATCTACCAGAATGTCCATCCCGACTTCCAAGCGGAAAGAGATCCTCCGCAGAATCCGTTTGCCCATCCATAAGGCTGGGTGCCCCAGGAGGCACCTGCAGAATTATCTTTCTGTGTCTGGGCAGGACTAACCTGCCTTTCTCACAGGCGGCGCGACTTCGGACAAATGAAGGACAGGCCGAAGGCTCTGAGGACCGGGAGGTCCTCAGAACAGCCGGCCAGGAGGCCAGCGCTACGGTTTTGGGCAGGCTGTGAGATCGAAGCGATCGAGGTTCATCACCTTGCTCCAGGCCGCTATAAAGTCGCGCACGAATGCGTGCTGCGAGTCGGCGCACGCATAGAACTCCGCCTGGGCGCGAAGCTGGGAGTTCGAGCCGAAGACAAGATCGACCACGGTACCCGTCCACTTCAGCTTGCCGGTCGCCCGATCGTATCCCTCCAACACACCTTCCGAAGCAGCGGACTTCTGCCACTTCGTGCTCATGTCGAGGAGATTTACGAAAAACTCGTTGGTCAATGCTCCGGGCCACTTGGTGAAAACGCCCAGTTCGGTCTGTCCGTAGTTTGCATTTAGAGCGCGCAAGCCACCGATTAAAACTGTCATCTCCGGTGCGGTCAGCGTAAGCAGGCTCGCACGATCCACAAGCAGTTCCGCCGCCGACCCTTCCAGACCCGGCCGAATGTAATTGCGGAATCCATCGGCGATCGGCTCGAGTACGGCGAAGGAGTGTACATCGGTCTGCTCCTGCGTCGCATCCGTCCGCCCTGGCGAAAAGGGAACCTTCACGTCGTGGCCGGCCATCTTTGCCGCTTCCTCGACGGCTGCCGAGCCACCGAGAACGATCAGGTCAGCAAGCGAGACCTTCTTCTCGCCGGACTGATTGCCATTGAAGTCCTTCTGGATCGCTTCCAGCTTCTCAAGAACCTTCGCCAATTCAGCCGGCTGGTTCACTTCCCAGTCCTTCTGCGGCGCCAGGCGGATGCGCGCTCCGTTGGCCCCGCCGCGCTTGTCGCTGCCGCGGAAGGTCGAAGCCGACGCCCAGGCCGTCGTCACAAGTTGGGAGATCGAAAGCCCCGACGCCAGGATCTTCGACTTCAGCGCTGCAATCTCCTCGTCTCCGATCAATTCATAATCAACAGCCGGAACGGGGTCTTGCCAGATCAGGTGCTCCTCGGGAACCAGCGGGCCAAGATACCGCGCGATCGGCCCCATGTCTCGATGTGTCAGCTTGAACCAGGCCCTGGAAAAGGCATCCGCAAACTCCTGCGGATTCTCGAGGTAGCGCCTCGAAATCTTTTCGTAGCTCGGATCGATTTTCAGCGCAAGATCCGTCGTGAGCATGGTTGGGGCGTGCTTCCTCTTGGGGTCGTGAGCGTCGGGCACGGTACCCGCCGCGGATGCGTCCTTGGGCTTCCATTGGAAGGCGCCGGCGGGGCTCTTCGTGAGTTCCCATTCATACTTGAACAGGTTTTCGAGGAAGTTGTTATCCCACTTCACAGGATTGGTGGTCCATGCACCCTCCAGGCCGCTGCTGATGGTATCCACGCCTTTGCCGCTGCCAAAGCTGTTCTTCCAGCCCAGGCCTTGCTCTTCGATGTCTGCGCCCTCGGGTTCGCGACCGACGTACTTAACCGGATCGGCAGCGCCGTGCGTTTTGCCGAAGGTGTGTCCGCCGGCGATCAGAGCAACTGTCTCCTCGTCATTCATCGCCATGCGCTCGAACGTCTCGCGAATATCGCGTACCGCGGCGGCTGGATCCGGCTTGCCATTCGGTCCTTCCGGATTCACATAGATCAAACCCATCTGAACGGCGCCCAGGGGATTTTCGAGCTCACGGTCGCCCTTGTAGCGTTCGTCTCCCAGCCACTTGGTCTCAGGTCCCCAGTAATTGTCTTCTTCCGGCTCCCAGATATCCGCGCGGCCGCCGCCAAAACCGAAGGTCTTCAACCCCATCGAATC
>Ga0182014_10000389_pt1 | contig 57485 bp, 52 predicted proteins | sample 612S2DmetaG_FD_120489 | JGI IMG/M metagenome (GOLD analysis project Ga0182014, IMG submission 120489) | Permafrost microbial communities from Stordalen Mire, Sweden - 612S2D metaG | ecosystem: Environmental > Terrestrial > Soil > Wetlands > Permafrost | place: Sweden: Stordalen | collected... | reverse complement strand
TCCCACTCAATCGTGCCCGGCGGCTTGCTGGTAATGTCGTAGGTCACGCGATTAATCCCGCGCACCTCATTCACAATCCGGTTCGAGACCCGCGAGAGGAACGCCATGTCAAACGGATATATATCCGCCGTCATGCCATCCGTGCTGGTTACGGCCCGCAGCGCGCACACCTGGTCATAGGTCCGCCCATCGCCCATCACGCCGACGGATTTCACCGGCAGCAGCACGGCAAACGCCTGCCAGATCGCATCATACAGCCCCGCGGCGCGGATTTCCTCCAAATAGATCGCATCGGCCTTCTGCAGAATTTCGATGCTCGGCCGGCTCACCGCGCCGAGAATCCGTATCGCCAGCCCCGGCCCAGGAAACGGATGCCGCCCCACGATATTTTCCGGCAGCCCCAGCTCACGCCCCAGCGCACGCACTTCGTCCTTGAACAACTCACGCAGCGGCTCGACCAGCTTGAGCTTCATGAACTCCGGCAGCCCGCCGACATTATGGTGCGACTTGATGGTCACGCTCGGCCCGCCCAGCGCGCTCACTGACTCAATCACATCCGGATACAGCGTGCCCTGCGCCAAAAAGTTAGCGCCTCCGAGCTTGGTCGCTTCCTCGTCGAACACCTCAATAAACAACCGCCCGATGATCTTGCGCTTCTGCTCCGGGTCCGTAATGCCCTCCAGTTGCCCCAAAAACAGGTCCGAAGCGTCGCGATGGATCAGCTTGATATTAAACTGGTCGCCAAACACCCGCACCACTTCCTCGGCCTCGCCGCCGCGCAGCAGCCCATGGTCGACGAAAATACACGTAAGCTGGTCGCCAATGGCCTCATGGATCAGCGCCGCCGCCACCGAGCTATCCACCCCGCCCGACAACCCGCAGATCACTTTGCCGGTACCCACCTGGGCGCGGATTTTGGCAATCTCAGCCGCGCGGAACCCCGCCATTGTCCAGTCACCCGAAAGCCCGCAGACCTTATGCGTGAAATTGCGCAGCAACTGCGCCCCATGCGGCGTATGCACCACCTCCGGGTGGAACATCAGCCCGTAAAAGCGCCGCGCGTCATCGGCGATCATCGCGAACGGCGCACCCTCGGAGACGGCAACGGTGCGGAACCCCGGTGGCGGCGCGGAAATATGGTCGCCATGGCTCATCCACACCTGTTCGCGTGCGCCCTTAACCCAGGCACCGTCAAACAGCGTGCAATCCTCGACCACATCCACATACGCGCGGCCGAATTCGCGGATATCCGCGCCTTTCACTTCGCCGCCAAGCTGCGCGCACATCACCATCTGCCCGTAGCAGATGCCCAGCACGGGCACCCCGGCGGAAAAGACCTGTTCCGGCGCGCGCGGCGAGCCTTCGTCGGCGACGCTGGAAGGCCCGCCGGAGAGAATGTAGCCGCTGGCGCCAAATGCCGCGATCCGCGCCGGGCCGGCGTTGAAGGGGAGTATTTCGCAATATACCCCGCTTTCCCGCACCCTGCGGGCGATCAACTGCGTTACCTGGCTACCGAAATCGAGGATCAGAATCTTTTGTGTGTGCATGGAGCGGTGCTAACCCATCATGCGTCTACATCCAACAGCGTTTCTATCGGGTCCCATGCATAGGCGACCTGCGGGATAGCCGAACCGGCGACATATGTGGTGCCGGTGGAAATCCGCTTGCCACCCAGCCGCCCATAGAAAAAAATCGCCGGATTGCCGTGCAACACCCAGATAAACACCGAGCGGCACCCCTGCCCCGCCAGATGCTTCGCCGAAGCCCGCAGCAACTGCCCGCCCAGCCCCTGGTTTTGCCAGTCATCGGCCACATACAGCGTCTCAACCTCGCCATCACCCAGGCTCTGCCCCCGGCTGGGCCGCGCGGTGGCAAAACCCAGGATCAGCGGAAACCCAAGCCCGCTGTCCCGCGCCGCCACATAAACGCCCACGCCCATGCGAATGCTGCGCTCATACTGCAACGCCAGCCGCTCAACCGAGAGCCGGGCCAGATAGGTTTCCGGCAATAGCGTCGCGTAGGTATTCCGCCAGGTAGCCACATGCACCGCCGCGATCCCGGGCGCATCGGATGCGCGCGCGCGGCGGATGCTGATCAAGGATCGCGCGCCATGACGGCGGCAAAAAACCCGTCCGTCCCATGCGCACGCGGCGATAACCGCAGATATTTCCCGCGCAGCGCCTCGGGAGCCTCCACATCAACCTGCTTAAACATCGGATACCGCGCCAGGAACGCCTCCACCTGAGCCTCGTTCTCATCATTGAGCAAAGAGCAGGTCGCGTATACCAGTTTTCCGCCGGGCTTGGTTAATTTTTGCGCCTGGTCCAGGATCATCGCCTGCTTGGCGACGAGTTCCTTCAGGTCGGTCTCGGTCAGGCGCGTGCGCGCATCCGGGTTCCGCCGCCAGGTGCCGGTACCGGTGCACGGCGCGTCCACCAGCACGCGGTCGAATTTCCCCGCCTGCCGTTTGGTCCACTTGTCCCCTGGTTCACCCAGCAGATGCCGCTCGGCGTTATGCACCCCCGCCCGGCGCAGGCGCTTAATCGCCCCCTCCAACCGGGGGGCCGAGGTATCGCAGGCAACAATATGCCCCTTGTTATCCATGGTCATGGCAATCGCCAGCGTCTTGCCGCCAGCTCCGGCGCAGTAGTCCACAACCCGCATGCCTGGCTGCGCATCCACCAGCAACGCAATCAGCTGGCTGCCCTCGTCCTGGATTTCCACCAGCCCGTCCTGAAACGCCTTGCCCTGCGTGATGGATTGCCGGTTCGCCAACCGCAGCCCCCACGGGCTGAACTGCGTCGGCTGTGCCTGCAACCCTTCCCGCGCCAGCGCAACCATTGCCTCTTCACGCGTTGTTTTCAAAGCATTAATACGTAAATCCAGCGGCGCGGTCTGGTTCAGCGCCGCCATTTCCGCATCCAGCGCCGGGCCATACAGCGCCTTCAGGCGCGGCAAAATCCAGTCAGGGATTTCATACTTCACCGCCTCCGGCATATTCGGATGTTCCAGCGTATGCCCAGCGAATTTCTCCAGGATAATGCTTTCTTCCGGCGTCAGCGGCGGCGGGCCGTAACGCCCGGCGGCAAATGCCATGGAAATCTTATGCACCGTCATGCCCGAGAAAATCGCCTGCACCGCGAGCAACAGCCGCGGCGTCTCCGGCGCGCCAAAATGCTCCAGCCACCAGCCCAGATGCCGGCGCGCCCGCAGCACGCCCCAAACCAGCGTACTCACCTCGCGCCGATCCCCCGCACCAATAAACCGCCGGGTACGGAAAAAATGATTGGCAATGGCATCAGCCGGGCGGCCGTCAGCCTCGATCGCCGCCAGCAAATCGATGGCGGCGGCCAGTTGTCCTGCGGGGGTCATCCCTCCTGCCGGTAGTTCGGCGCCTCTCGTGTAATCGCCACGTCATGCACATGGCTCTCGCGCAAGCCGGCCCCGGTAATCCGCCGGAACTTCGCTTCGGTCTGCAATGCATTGATGTCCGGCGACCCTGTATACCCCATACCAGCGCGCAACCCGCCGACCAGTTGATGCACCACCGCCGCCATCGGCCCCTTATAACCCACGCGGCCCTCAATGCCTTCCGGCACCAGCTTCAGTTGGTCCTTGATCTCCTGCTGGAAATACCGGTCCGCCGAACCCCGCGCCATTGCTCCCAGGCTTCCCATGCCACGGTAGGATTTATAGCTACGGCCTTGATATAAAAACACTTCACCAGGCGCTTCGTCGGTTCCAGCAAGCATCGAGCCCACCATCACCGCATCCGCACCCGCCGCCAGCGCCTTCACCATGTCGCCCGAAGCCCGGATACCACCATCCGCAATCGCCGGCACGCCGAGCGCCCGGCAGGCCGCAGCCGTTTCCAGCACGGCCGAGAACTGCGGCACCCCCACTCCCGCGACCACGCGCGTCGTGCAAATGCTCCCCGGCCCAATGCCGATCTTCACCCCATCCGCCCCGGCATCGATCAACGCCTTAGCGCCATCCGGCGTCGCCACATTCCCGGCAATAATCTGCACCGCGTTGGACGCCTTTTTAATCCGCGCCACCGCCAGCAACACGCCATCGGAATGCCCATGCGCGGTATCGACCACCACCACATCCACCCCGGCCTCCACCAGCGCCAGCGCGCGCTCAGCTCCGTCATTACCCACGCCGGTTGCAGCGGCCACGCGCAGCCGGCCCAGCTCATCCTTATTGGCCAGCGGATGCGCTTCCGCCTTGTCCATGTCCTTCACCGTCATCAACCCAATGCAGCGGTACTCGTCATCCACCACCAGCAGCTTCTCCAGCCGGCGCTTATGCAGCAGTGCGCGCGCCTCCTCGGGCGAAACGCCAGCGCGCACCACCGCCAGGTTTTCCCGCGTCATCAGCTCGTAGATTTTTGCATTCGGGTCGGTGGCAAACCGCACGTCGCGATGCGTCAAAATCCCCACCAGCTTGCCGTCGCGCTCCACCACCGGGAACCCGGAGATATTATGCGCCGCCATCAGCGCGCGGGCATCAGCCAGGGTCTGGTCCGGATAAATGGTGAGTGGGTTCACCACCATGCCGCTCTCGAACTTCTTCACCCGCCGCACTTCGGCCGCCTGCTCGGCGATGGTGAAGTTTTTGTGAATCACCCCGATGCCACCCTGCTGCGCCATGGCAATCGCCATCGCCGCTTCCGTCACCGTGTCCATCGCGGCCGAAACCAGCGGAATGTTCAGCGCAATGCTGCGCGTCAGCCGGGTTGCCGTTGCCACTCGGGTCGGAAGCACCTGGGAATAGGCGGGCACCAGCAATACGTCGTCGAAGGCCAGAGCCTCGGAGATGCGGGTGGAGAAATCGGGGATTGCAAAATTGTCAGAAGCCATGGCCGCGCTTTCAATAGAAACCTTGGCGGCCCTCATTAAGCGGCACGGCGCTGCGGTGCAATAGCCTTTGGTTCTAGCAGCCAAGCCTTAGCCAGCTATTCCGGCCGGAACCCCATCGCCACCACGTACATTTCCTTGGAATCCTTGCGGCTCGCTGGCGGCTTGGCATGCCGCACCGTCTTGAAACGCAGTTTCAGCGTGTTCAGCATGTCCCGCTCGGCCCCGCCCTGGAACAATTTGGCGACAAACGAGCCGCCGGGCACCAGAATCTGCGTGGCAAACGCCAGCGCCGTATCGGCCAGCGCCATAATGCGAATATGGTCGGTCGCGACATGCCCGGTGGTGTTCGGCGCCATGTCGGAGAGCACCAAATCCGCCTTGCCGCCCAGCATCGCCGTCAGGCGTTCCTCCATGCCATCGGCCATGAAATCGCCCTCGATGAACTCCGCCCCCTCCACCGGGATAATCGGCAACAGGTCGATCCCCACCACTTTCAAAGCCCCGCGTTGCATCGCCACCTGCGACCAGCCACCCGGTGCCGCACCCAGATCCACGACGCGGGCGCCTTTTTCAATCAGCTTATATTTGTCATCAAGCTCCACGAGCTTGAACGCCGCGCGCGAGCGATAGCCCTGCGCCTTGGCGGCCTGCACATAGGGGTCGTTAAGCTGCCGGTTGAGCCAGGCCTGCGACGACGTGCTGTGTTTGCGCGCGTGCTTCAGCCGCACAGCCTCGCGGCGCGTCGGTACCGATGGATTTTCGGTCATGCCAAGCCGTAGCCACGCCGTACCGGTTGCACATTCCGCATCAGCCGCATCAACATACCCTCGCGCAATCCCCTGTCCGCCACCAACAATTCCGGTATCTGCCACAGTTCGTGGATGGCGGCAAAAATCGCGCAACCCGGCAGCACAAAGTCCACCCGGTCGGCGCCGATGCACGGGTGGCGGCTCAACCCTTCGCGCCCAAGTTCCTTGGCCTCGGCCAGAGCCGCTTCCACCGCGGCGCGGTTCATGGAAACCCCATCCACCAGCCCGCGCCGGTAGCGATCAAGCTTCAGCGACACCCCGGCCAGCGTCGTCACGGTGCCGGAGGTCCCCACCATCAGCACCCCGCCCTGGCGAATTTCCTGGCCAATCCGGTGCACCGCCTCAAATGGCCGCAGCATCGCCGCCACATCCGCCACCACGGAGGCAAAACCCTCCTCGGTATAGCAGGTGTGGGCGCAGCGCTCCGAGAGTGTGACGACCCCCACAGGCAACGACAAATAGCCAATCAACTCCGGCGCGGCACCATTACAATTCACCCGCACCCAGGCAATCTCGGTCGAGCCGCCGCCAATATCGAACAACAGCGCCCGCCGCCCGGCCTGGGAGATCAGCGAGGCACAGCTTTCCACCGCCAGCTCCGCTTCCTCGCGCGGGTTGATAATCTCCAGCGGCAACCCGGTCCGCTCGCGCGCACGGGCGATAAATTCCGCGCCATTTTCCGCCTGTCGGCAGGCTTCGGTCGCAATCGCGCGCAGCCGCAACGGCCCGGTCCCTGCATCAGCAGCCCATCGCCGCGTCCGCTCGGCACAGATGTTCAAACTCGCAATCGCCCGCTCCATCGCCACCTCGGAGAGCCGGCCGGTCTCATAAAGCCCCTCGCCCAGCCGCACGACTCGCGAAAAACTATCCAGCACATGGAACCCCTCCCCCGCCGGTGTTCCCACCAGCATGCGGCAGTTATTCGTGCCTAAATCGATTCCCCCGAACACAGGCCTCCGCCCCCCCCGCCGGTAAGCGGTGTCGGTCTGCGCGTTCAACAGGGAAGATTGGCTGGCCATATCTCAGTATAGTCGCGCCATATTAGGCCACTCGGCAAGCGGGAAAGCACGCATGCGGGCTATGATGCCGATAAATTTATGACCGTCCCATGACCCCAGATGTTGCAGCCAGGGCAAGCCGGTGCTAATCGGGCCTCGCTGTGACCGTTGGGGGATAGTTTAGCGGTAGAACTCCTGGCTCTGACCCGGGCAGCCTTGGTTCGAATCCAGGTCCCCCAGCCATCGCTCTAAATTCCTGAGTGATTTCAAAGGCATCAAGTAAATCAAGGGCTTTTCGCTATCCTCTGGTACAGAAGGGTGGTACAAATTGCCGTTGAAGATGTCCGAACCCACAAAGCACTCTCAGAGCGGGCGCTACCGCATCCGCCTCGCAATCCCGAAGGACCTCCGCGCCTCTGCGAAGAGCCTGTATGGCGTCGGGGCGGAGTTCACCGCTAATCTGGACACCACTGACAAGCGTGTGGCCCTGGCCCGCGCCCCAGCGGCACTTGCTGGCCTTCATGCCAAACTGAGGCTGGTCCGGGCGTTCCACCAGGGTAACCTGAAGGTCCTCTCGCAGCGGGAAATTCGGGCGCTGGCGGGTGAATGGTATCGGGAGTCGGTGGCAAGCAATGAAGACAACCCCGGCTCTTATGGGGGATGGGATGCATATCGGGATGAACTCATGGACGCCCGGACGTTCCCCGATGGCTCGCCAGAAGACGGCCAGCAGCCTGACTACGAGCCGGACGTAAAGGCCTTGCAAGACGCCCGGACGCTGCTGAGCAGCCGGGGCATTGTCGCCCATGAAGCCTCTGAAGCGGCGCTGGCAGTGGCACTATGGGAGGCCAAGACGCACTACGCAGCCCTTATGATGCGGCGCGCGGCGGGCGATTACGGGGCGGACCAATTCGCGGGCACCGTCCCTGCCCTGCCAGCGTCACTGTCCGCCGCTCCGGCTGCGCGTTCCGAGTCTGGCGCAGTGGTGTCCTTTGAAGACATCGTAAGAGGCTGGGCCAGGGATGCGGGGCACGACCCGGACGCCAAGCCTACGCCCCGTGGCTATTATGACCGGCACCGGACCGCCACCCGCCTTGCAGAGTTCCTGGGGCGCAGTGAGGCGGATAGCGTGACCAAGGCCGATGCGGTCCGCTGGAAAATGGACATGCAGGACAAGGGAAAAGCAGCCGCAACCGTGGCGAATGACCTGAGCGAGCTAAGCGCCATTTGGAAATGGGCCATTGCACACGGCAAGGTCGCTGAGAATCCCTTCGCGGGCATCCTGCCCCCAAAGAAGGCCCGCAATCGCAAGGCAACCCGCCGCCCCTTCACAGATGACGAAGCCGGTAAAATTCTCGCCTCCGCCCGGCGTGAGCGGGGCGCTCTCCGTTGGTTGCCCTGGGTATTGGCTGCTACCGGGGCGCGGCTCTCTGAAGTGTGCCAGGGCACGAAAGCGGACGTGATAGAGCGGGATGGTCTGCCCTTCCTGCGTATCCATGCGGATGACGAAACGCGGGCATTGGGTGAAGCTCAGAGGTCCGTTAAGAACGAAGGTTCTGAGCGCATGGTTCCCATTCACTCCCGGCTGACGGCTGAAGGTTTCCTGGCCTATGTCGCGGCGCTCCCCACCGGGTCCCCGCTCTTCCCAGACATCCCGCCAGATAAACTTTTTGGCCAGAGAGGCACGTCCGCCCAAAAGCTCATGGGGCGATGGCTGCGGAACAAACTCAACATCACGGACACGAAAATCAGTCCCAGTCATTCGTGGCGGCACTGGTTCATCGACAAAGCCAGGACCGCTGGAATGCACCCAGAGGTACGCAACGCCATAACCGGCCACGCCGATGACGGGAACGAAAGCCACCGCTACGGCCTGGGGTGGAAGGCCATGCCGGGGGCGCTGGCAGAGGCAATGGAGAAGATTGAGTTGCCGCTATTGCCGGGCGGCTGAGCACCCCGCCAGCGCCTCAGGTCATCGGCAGGTTACGCCCGTCCTTCCCTCAGATCGTTCCGCTTCTGAAGCGCCGCACCTCGGTCCAGTTTGCATAAATTTGAACGGCGCAGGTCAAGCGTGTTGCCGTTCCGATACGTCACCACCTCTCGCCAAACCGCCTCCGTTATAAGACGGCCCAGCGCCACCAACTGTGTCCGGCTTCGCGGCTGCTTCGCCAAGTGGCTTACCGCCTTGCGGCTCGAAACCACATAGCCAAGCCTGTCCGGTCCGCCCCCCAATATCCAGCACTCTGGCCAGCCTTTACTTTGCCCCAAGTCCCAATCCGCAGCCTCAACGGTCATGGAATGTCCATGGCCCCTGCCGAATAGCGGCACCCGGACCAGCTCAACGCCGTCCATGGTAAATCGCTCAACGGCCACAGGTCCATCTTTTGGTTTTGCCGCATACCGGCTGGGCCGACGCGTGCGGCGTACAGGTAACAGCGGACCATTATTTTCCTCAATGGGGGTTAGCACAGCCGCACTCACCGTTTGCTGTCCGCTACGAGGCGCGCGGTATCGGCTGCGGCCAGCTTCAAGCAGAGACGAATTGCGTCGCTGCGCGTGGTGAAAGTCTGCCCTGCATCACGCAACGCATTGGCGATGTGCTCAATGTTGGCGAGGTCTTCCGGGGTTGAACGAAACGCGAAGCGCGCAATAGTTTTGGTAGACATGATGATGTCCATTCCTATAAGTTGATTGTTTGAGTTGACGATGGGGAAGCGGTGCCAAGTTTGACAAAAAGTCAGGCCCGCTTGGGGCTGCTATCCATCAGTTGCGGCATTTAGCGGCAGCAGTCTGACTGGCATCTTAGGGCTGCTATCCATCAGTTGCGTCCTTTTTTGACCACACACAGTTTAACCGTACGTTTTCAGATGGTTAGGGAAGATTCGCAGTAGATTGCTGCCCGTATCTTGCGCGCCGGTAGGTGGCCCTGAAGGTCCGCTAAGCCGACGCACCGGCACATCGTGACCCTGTATCCTGCTCTGATATTGCATATCATGCGTGGGTCATCCTCAAGGAAACATGTTGGAATAATCAGGGAGTATCGAATATCAGCCATATAGAACTCGGTTATGTGATATTCGTATCCCCTGCGGGCTTAACAGCTAGCCCGCTAAACGGCCCGTTACGTCCTAAAAGTCCTGTGTATCGGGCACCGGCCCGGCCAGCCCAGCGCGCCATTCCGCCTCAGAGATTAACCCCTGGCTGACCGCCCGGACCTTCAGCCTGCCAACCTGCACCGCAGATAAGCCCAGCTCCGTAGCCACCCGCTGCTGCGTGCTGAACTGCCCGGACCTCACAGCGTCCACTACGGCCAGCATCTCAGCCCCGGCAGTCGGCTTGGTGCTCCACCCAGTGACACCCTCAGCATCCGCGCCCAGCCGCATTTCGGCATCCCTGGTTACTGCCGTTGGCCTCCCCCGGTATTTCCGCCAGAGCAACTCAAAGACAGCCCCATCGGTAACGGCTTGTCCATCAGGGCGCACCAGTCCGATGATGACCTCGAATGTTGTGGCCAGCTTGGAACTGCCCCGGTAGTCATTGCCCGCCTTCCCGGCATGGTGGACCAAGATGCACGCCACGTCCGCCTGCTTCAGCCGCATCAAAAACGAGAGGATGGGTGACATCGCGGATGCGTCGTTCTCATCGGCAACCTCCGCCAGGGTGCTGAAGTTGTCCAATATCACCAGCTCCGCGCCGGTCTCTCGGACCTTCGCCATGATGACATCCTGCCCGCTCTTGGTGCCTGGGTGCGGTGTCATGGTCTCCGCCAAGTCAGGGAAGCGCGCCTCAGAGTCCTGGTCCTGCCGGGAGAGGATAACGAGGTTCTGGCCCGCAGCCGCCACGTCCAGCCCCTCAACAGCCCCCGCCAGCATCGCCAGCCGTTCCCTCAGGTCCTCAATGTGCATCTCTCCGTCCACCAGCAGCACCTTGCGTGGCGTTGCAGCGTTCCACCCGGCCACACTGCCACCACCAGCCACAGCCAGCGCCAGCGTGTTCACCAGCATGGACTTGCCGACTCCCGTGGGTGCCCAAAGCAGGCAGCTCTCCGCCGCCCGCAGCCATGGCGCTATCAGCACGGCGCGGGGCGGAAACTGCCGGTCCAGTAAATCGGCAAGCGTTGTCGTTCGCAGGCTTGCTGCCTGTTGTCCTATCGTCATGTTGGCCTCAAAATGAAAAAGCCTCCGCAGTGTTTCCACCGGGAGGCCCAAAATGATCTGTCAGCAGCGTTCAGCTTGCCGCCGCGCGTCTCTGTTCGTCTCGCTTTAACGGGCGATATTCCGCCGCGCTTCCCGTATCATCCGGCCTGAGCAGGCCAGTCCGCCCCGCGTTGCTCACGGCAAAACCGTATGGCGTCGTTCAGGTCATCGGTGGTCATCGTCGGGGTTCCGGCTGTCGATAGGTCCTGAACGGTAAAACCGCTGCCATTGGCATTACACCAGACCATGAATTGCACCGCCGCCCCGGCTCTGCTGTCTCTGGGCGAGACCTCCAGCACCTCCGGGCAACCCTCATGATTGTCCGCGAGGCTGAGAGGTAGCCCTAAGTCAGCGGCAAGGCTGAGCGCCGCCTCAAGCGCCGTTATGTCGAATGGAATGCCCCATTGTTGTTCTTCAGGTCTCTTCATGTCTGCTCTCCTTTTGGTGTTTTGTGTCTTCAATCGTCCGCCGCACGAAACGAGATAACTCTATCGCAATAAAGGGTTATGCCGAATTCATCACTTGCCTTCCCTCAGCCGCACCGTCTGCCCCGGCCTGCACCCTGAGCCACACGGACCGCACTGCCGCCGCCGTCCATTGGCCGCCACGCGGGGTCTTCACCCCTGCCGCTGTCATTCGCGCCGCCACCTGTCGCAGGCTCTCCCCCGCGTCCATCGCGGTCTTAACCATAGGCCCTACGAGCACAGCGAAGGCCTGGGCGGCCTCTGCGTTTGCCGCTGCACCAAGACGCCCGTCAGGCGGCACCCCTCTGTAGCCGCCCATGACGACTCCACGGGCCTTGGCAGCGGCCAGCGCCGCCTTGGTGCGCTCAGATATCAACTCCCGCTCCCTCTGGGCCAACAGCGCCATGAGGCCGATGCTGAAGTTATCCGCATGGGGGACATCCAGGGCCTTGAAGCGCGCACCGGACTTTTGCAGGCCCAGCAGGAAATGGGCGTCACGACTGAGCCTATCCAGCTTGGCGATAAGGAGCACGGCGCCGGTCCGTTCGCAGCCCAGCAGCGCCTCAGCCAGCTTTGGCCGGTCGGACTTCTTGCCGCTCTCCACCTCAACCAGCTCACCCAGCAGCGTTCCGCCGCCCCGCAAGAATACCGCAACGGCCTCACGCTGGCCTTCGAGACCCAGCCCAGACCGGCCCTGCCGCTCGGTGCTCACTCTTAGGTAGGAAATATAACGATCAACCATCGGCGGTACTCCGTCAGCCGTTCGGGAACAGTCACCGAACGGTGACAGAGTTCAAACACAAAACGACTCTGGGCAGTTGAGTCCATCGGGAATCCCTGCCGAGTCGATGGTGCATGGCTCAGTGGCATGTTGCTTGCTGTGCGATGTCTGCGATCATGCAGTCGTTTACATCAGCGATTGCAGATTGATTATGTCGATTAATAACGAAGATCGTTTGATTTCTGCCAGATTTGCACAAAGCAGACCAGAAGTAGCACCACCGGGTGTCTGTAGGAATGACTTCAAAAAAGCCGGCTTTGTTGGGGTTATTATTCATCGTAGCCGGGCTTTGAGTGCGACGGAAAGTTCCTCCAGAATCGAGGGTACCGGGGGTAGGCTGGGGTTGGTCTGGCAGGTGACCGGGAAGTCAGTATCGGGTGTCAGGGCGGGGCTGGTGGGGGCTGCCGCGCTCGACAAAGCTGCGCCTCCAGGTTATTACAGGTATGTAATACTGTATGGGGCACCTGATGTTTCGCATAGCGATGGGCTTGGCCTTCCTGTTGGGTGCTGGGGGAGTTTCCCCGGCACTGGCCCAGGTGGGGCCGTCACCGCTGATGGACCAATCCCCCTTAATGGCGCCCAGCCCATTCGCATCCCCCGACGATCAGCAAGCGCCTCCACCGAGCTACCAGCAGCCTGAGATTGCCGTGTCGCCACAGGGGGCGCCTATGGGGGTCGTGGTGCCCATGGGTGGAGGGAATAGCGTGGTCACGTCACCGGGCGGCCAACCTATCGGGGTGGAGCAGTAGCGCGCTCGTCCCGTTATGGCACCTCGCAGGCGGCAAGAAGCATGCGCGCAAACGGGGTTGTGGTCGGTTCCTGGCCGGGATTTTGAAATGCACACCCCAATTCCACCAAAGTTTTGACGGATACCAACCACTCATCCTCCCCCAGGCCGATCTCGCTTCGCTTGTCCCTATGAAAGCTCTGCCGCGCATTCGGATGATTAGAATTGGCCGTCGAAGGAAGAGGTAAGCGATAAATATTGAGCACACTGACATCTACCGGCTCTAATTTTCTCACGACCTCCAGGTACTCGCGTCGCACCTTTCTGCCGCCATCAATCATCGAATTGGCCAGCAAAGCTGCCCAAAGGTCCTGAAGCTCCTGCCGGTCCTCCTGGCAGGCCGCATCCACCAAGGGGATCAAAATAGACGGTGACGGCTCGGTATGCCGCTCAGGGGGGACCTTGTCCCTCAGCTCCTTCGCTTTTTCCGTAACGCGCCGCCAGTTCCTCTCAAATGCTGGGCCAAAATACTTCACCACAGCAGACTGTGCAGCTTTGGACGCGCCGCGAATTGTCTGCACGGCTTCAATGAACGCAGCCAGCTCCTCTGCGTCCTTGGGGATCATATTTATCAGGTCGTTTGCCATGCGCCTGTTTATCAGGCTACTCTACGCTTGCCGAGTGGCCCGTGGAGTGGTCCAAAGGCGTCTAATTTAGTCGCGTTAAGTCACTGATTCTATTAATGTCTTTGGCGGACTGCCAGTTTCCAGGTCCCCCAGCCACCGCGCTCGCAAAATCTAAAGCCGATCAGCCGCTTAACCCGGCTTTTCGTCGTGGCATCCGGGCGCTATGCGCCCGGCCTAACCGCCTCCGGCCCCGCAATTGCCATCGCGCGTTGATACGCCGGCCGCGCTTCAATCCGCTTCACATACGCCACCACGTTGGGCAGATGGTCGATCGCCGGCCCTCCGAACTTCGGCATCGTGGTCAGCGCAAACATGTTCTGCACATCCGCGGCGGTAAATTCCGGTCCGGCCAGATACTCCGACTCCCCCGTCCGCAGGTTCAAATGGTTGAAATACAACTTCACCCGGTCGGCCGAGGCTTTGGCGAACATCGCCCGCAGCGGGTCCGTCGAGTCCGGGTCACCCGCCATTTGCGCCATGACGGAGCCCATCAAGCTGTTGCTGAAGCTCAGCCAGTACAGATAATCGGCGTAATTGGGCGCATCCACCGCCACCCCCAGCCGCCCGCCCGCATGCCGGTTCACAATATACTCGACAATCGCCAGCGACTCACAAAACACCTTGTCGCCATCACGGATGGTCGGCGCCGTCGCCACCGGATGCAGCGCCTTATACTCCGGCGGCGCGAACATATTGGGCATACGGTCAAACCATTCCAGTTTGTAAGGCAGGCCAAGCTCCTCCATCAGCCAAACAATCCTGTCCGATTGCGACACGCCAAGGTGATAAATGGTAATCATACAACTTCCCCTCAAATTTTATGGTTTCCGGCAGCCTAACCTCAACGCCACAAGCCAGCAATCACGACCGCCCAATCGCCGCGCCATTGTAATTCCCGCCTTCCTTGGTATCTCTGTGGCTGAATACGAAACCTAAGGGAGCAACATGCTGAAAGCCTATGCTTGCGCCCCGGGCGGCCGGCTTACCTACCTCGACCTCCACACCCAGCCCGGCGCGGTGCCGCAAGCCCTCTGGTTCGACCTGGAAAACCCGCGACCGGAAGACTATGCCTTCGTCACCCGCGAGACCGGACTGGCGTTGCCCCAGCAGGAAGACATCCTGGAAATCGAGAACTCCTCGCGTCTCTCGGCTGACGGCGAGGTGCTGACCCTGACCATGCCGCTCGTCACCCGTACGCCGGACGGCCTGCAATCCAGCGCCTGCGGCTTTGTTCTGGCGCCGGATCGCCTGGTCACCATCCGCTTTGCCACGAGTCTGGTTTTCGACAACTTTTCTACCCAGCCGCACGAGGCCGGCCCGCCAAATTCGGCGATTATTTTCACGGGCCTGCTGGAAGCCATCGTCGACCGCCAGGCCGACGCGCTGGAAAACCTGCGCCGCGAACTGGATGAACTCTCGCACCAGATCTTCCACCACCGCTTCAGCACCGCGCCGGAGGAGCGCGCGAACCGCCGGCGCAATGCCGAGGCCGAGCTACAGGCCACCCTGGTAATTCTCGGGCGCGGCTACGATGCCATCTCCTTCCTGCGGGACAGCCAGCTAGGTGTCGCCCGCATCGCCCCCTATGTTCTTGGCACGGCGGCTTGGCTGCCAAAACCCGTCAGCCAGCGCCTCAAATCGGTCGCTCAGGATGTCTCCTCGCTCAACGAATTCAGCACCCATCTCACCGACAAGGTGCAATTCCTGCTCGACGCCACGCTCGGCCTCATTAACATCGCCCAGAACAGCCTCATCAAGGTGCTCACCATCGTCTCCATCGTTGGTATTCCGCCCACGCTCATCGCGGGCATCTACGGCATGAATTTCCACAACATCCCCGAACTCTCCTGGAAGTATGGCTACGGCTACGCCTGGGCATTCATGATCCTCTCCGCGGTGCTGCCGCTGGCGTGGTTCCGCAAGAAAGGCTGGCTATGACTTCCTTCTACCAACCCGAGGACGCCAGCGCCGCGGAGGCGATTGCCGCCATCGCCGAGGACCTGGCGCTGTTCGATGATTGGATGGACCGCTACCAGTTCATCATCGAACTGGGCCGCAAACTGCCTCCCTACCCCGTGGAATGGCAGGACGAGGCACACCGCGTGAAAGGCTGCCAAAGCCAGGTCTGGCTGGCGGCAGAGCAAAGCGGCGACAAATTATATTTCACCGGCGCCTCGGACGCCGCCATCGTCTCCGGCCTGGTGGCGCTGGTATTACGCGTCTATTCCGGCCGCCCACAGGCTGAAATCCTCGCCACTCCCGCAAAGTTCCTGCACGACCTCGGGCTAATCGGCGCGCTATCCACCAATCGCGGCAACGGTGTCGCCGCGATGGTGGAACGTATTCAGGCTATGGCGAAGGGCTGAATCATTACCCGAAGCGCCTTCTTTCGTCAGGTCACCTTTATTGCAGTAACGCGGTCGCGGCCCTGGCCGCGCGGCTGGCAACAACGAACAGCAGACCCAGCTTGATCGGCTTGTTGGCGATGATGCAGAGTACGGCAGCGTTGCTGGCATGAATGATCAGCACATAGCCTTGTGCGCCGCTGATCAAAACCTGCTCCAGACTGCCAAGCGAAAGCTCGGCGGCAGTGCGGTCGCCCAATGAGAGCATGGCGGCAACCATGGCACTGATGCGATCATCGTCCATGCCGGCAGTGAGAGCGGAGGAAATAACAAGACCATCCGTCGAAATCAGCGCTGATGCTTCTATATCCGCGGAACTACCATTCAGGTCTGTCAAAATGGTTTGTATCTTATCTTCACCCATGTGTTCCTCCAGAAGGATTGGCCGCGCCGCTCAGGCTAAAAGCTTTCTAATTTAGTGCAATACGAATACCTAACGATATTTCCCTAAGCGGACACATCAGTTTTGCGTGATCAGCCTTGCGCAGTTCCGCGGAACGCATTTTAATCGCTTCAGCGCCTGAAATAGAAACCAAGTTATAGGTCTATTCAATATATTATAATACATACCTTACCTTGCATATAAGGATAGACTTTGTGCTGAAACCGTATCAAGCCTACGCAATTGCGCGGCACAAGCCATTCGCTGCGCAGACCAGGCGGCCAGGGCCGCGCTTTCCCGGATTGTTCCGCAATAAGACACCGCGTGAGATTTTTCCGTGGATCGCAACGAAAGACACTGAAGCTACGGTCAACACAATGTTGCTATTTCGCATGAAATCGTGGTGCACGGGCTATCTGTATGCCAAGTTTTGGCTATTCTTGATAACACAGCGACCCTGCTGGAGGTGCACATGAACGAAGATGAAATTAAGGCCGTCTTGTCGGTCCTGAACAGCCATTCAGCCGATATCCAGGCATCTGCCCTCATATCCACGGATGGCTTCGTTATTGCCTCGGCCCTGGCTGAGGGCATGGATGAAGATCGCGTCAGCGCACTGGTCGCCGCCACCCTGTCCCTGGGTGAGCGCACTGCGTTGGAGCTCTCGCGGGGCCATCTGGAGCAGGTCATGATCGGCGGCAAGCAGGGTCTTGTGCTGGTCATCCGTGCCGGCGATGACGCCGTGCTCTGCACCATCGCCAATAAATCGGTCAAACTGGGTTCGCTGTTCCAGGATGCCAGTATCGCAGCGAAGGCTGTCTTGGCTTACCAGAACGAATTCAACGACATTCTGGAAGCCAACCAAGCGGCGAAAGCCATTCCCGGACCCAAGCCTGAGCCCGCATTAGCTCCCCCCCCCAAGTCCGAGCCAGTGGCTCAGTATATCCCAGAACCCGAGCCTGAACCCGTGGCGGAGCCGGTTCCGGCCCCGCTCCCGGAACCCATCACCCAGCACGCTCCTATCCCCGCCGCCCCGGCAGAGCCAACCCCGCTCCCCGCACCCAGCTTTCAGTCCGCTGACGAGTTTGACCTATCGGACGAACCTGTTCTGATCCTTGATTCAACCTATGCACTCACCCCCGCGCCGCCGGCACCGCCAGCGGAGACCAGCCCGCAGAAAAACCACGCCCAGGACACAACCCTGCACGAACTCTGCCTGGATGTCGGCTTTACCTCCGAAGACCAGGGCATCATCAAGTCGCTCCAACCCCTGCTTCGCCCACTCCTACCTGGGCTGACCGAGCGTTTCTACAAGGTGCTCCTGGCCGACCCGCAAATGGCCCCCTTCGTGCAAAATCAGCTAGGCACGCTCAAGCCCGCTCACAGCGCATGGCTGGATAACTTGTTCGAGGGTGATTACGGTCCGGATTTCGTGCGCCGCCAGCAGGAAATCGGCGAAGCCCACGCGCGGGCCAACGTCCCGCCGATCTTTTTTGCTGCGAGCATGGCCTTCCTGCGCGCGGCATTCCCGCCTTTGCTGACCGCCAATATAAAAGATCCTCGTGAACAGGGCGCCGCCACCGGCTCGCTGCTGCGGCTGCTGGACTTATGCCAGTACCTCATCGACCCGAAATATTATCAGGCCCTCATTCGGCTTGGCCAAGTGCAGAAAAAGAACACCTCTGCCGCATCTAATCGCGAACTTTCCTACTAAGTGAAGGCTTAACCGGGCTGAATCATTATCCGATTCAGCCCGCCTCGCTGCCGAACTTGCCCGATTTTGGGAACCCGTTCGGCGGCATGCGGCCAACTTGCGCGCGCACCCCCAGCCATTCAGTCAGCTTCGGCTCGGTCCGGGTCTTATCGCCCAGCCGCCACGTCAGCCCCTCGGCCAACGCAAACACCTTCACGTCGCTCAACGAGCCATCTTTGTACTTCTGCAAAATTACCCCTGACCCCTTCGGCATCTCGGGCACCTCTACCAGCGGGAACACCAGCAGCTTGCGGTTGCTGCCAATCACCGCGACATGGTCGCCCTTCACCGGCACGCACGCAGCCCATTCCTCGCCCGGCCGCAGCGTCAAAATCGTCTTGCCCGCCCGCCGCTCGGAGGTCAGCTCCACCCCCGGCAGAATAAAGCCGCGCCCGGAGGACGACGCCACCAAGTACTTCGCCGTCAAATCCGGCAGGAACAGCCGCAGCACGCCATCCTCATTGGCGAGGTCAATCAGCAACCGTATCGCCTGCCCATCCCCCCGTCCGCGCGGAATATCCGAGGCTTTCAGCGTATAAACCCGCCCATTGGTCGCCAGCAGCGCGATGCGGTCGGTGGACTCACACCGCAGCAGGCAATCCAGCCGGTCGCCTTCCTTGAACTTCAGCTCCGCATCGTCGGCCAAATGTCCCTTTTGCGCCCGTATCCAGCCCTTTTGCGACATAATTACCGTAATCGCCTCGCGCTCCACCAGTGCCTCGGCGACAATCTCCACCACCGGCGCCGCGGCGCTGATCTTCGTCCGCCGCGCGCCCAGAGGTCCGGCACCAAATTTCTCCCGCACCTCGCCAATTTCGGCGGTAATCTTCTCCCAGCGCTTGCCCACGTCGCCCAGCAGCGCCTGCAACCCCTTCTGCTCGGCACTCAGCTTCTTATGCTCGGTGCGGATCTCCTGCTCCTCCAGCCGGCGCAAACTGCGCAGCCGCATGTTCAAAATCGCCTCGGCCTGCGTATCGGTCAGGCTGAAAGTCGTCATCAGCACCGGCTTGGGCTGGTCCTCGGTACGGATAATCCGGATCACCTCGTCAATGTTCAAATAAACAATCAGATACCCGTCCAGAATCTCCAACCGGCGCGCAATCGCCTCCAGCCGGTGGTTGGAGCGGCGGACCAGCACCTCATGCCGGTGGTCCAGCCAGCAACGCAGCAGCGCCTTCAACCCCATCACGCGCGGCGTCCGCCCGCCGTCCAGCACGTTCATGTTCAGCGCAAACCGGTTTTCCAGCGTCGTCGCGCGGAACAGCGAGGCCATCAGCATTTCCGGGTCCACCGTGCGCGCCTTCGGCTCCAGCACCAGGCGGATGGTCTCGGCACTTTCATCGCGAATATCGCCCAGCAGCGGGAGCTTTTTCTCCTGCAACAGCAGCGCCACCTGCTCGATCAACCGCGACTTCTGCACCTGATACGGAATCTCCGTCACCACGATCACCCAGGTGCCGTTCTTCTGCGCCTCCTTCACCCAGCGCGCCCGCGTGCGCAGCGAACCGCGCCCGGTCTCATACGCCGCCAGCAGTGTCGCCTCGTCCTCCACCAGCTCGCCGCCGGTGGGAAAATCCGGTCCACGCAAATGCCGCATCAACTCCTGCGTCGTCGCTTCAGGGTGCTGCACCAGATGAATCGCCGCGGCACACACTTCCCCGGCATTATGCGGCGGAATGGAGGTCGCCATGCCCACCGCGATCCCCGCCGCGCCATTGGCCAGCAGGTTGGGGAACGCCCCCGGCAGCACCACCGGCTCGCTCTCCTCGCCGTCATAGGTCGGGCGGAAATCCACCGCGTTCTCATCAATCCCGCGCAGCAAAAACTCGGCAACCTCGGTCAGCCGCGATTCCGTGTAGCGCATCGCCGCCGCGTTATCGCCGTCGATATTACCGAAATTCCCCTGCCCCTCGATCAGCGGAAACCGCGAGGAAAACTCCTGCGCCAGCCGCACCAGCGCCTCGTAAATCGAGCTATCGCCATGCGGGTGAAACTTACCCATCACATCACCCACCACACGGGCGCATTTTTTAAAGCCTGAGCGCGGGTCCAGCTTGAGCTGGTGCATGGCGTAGATCAGCCGGCGATGCACCGGCTTCAGCCCATCGCGCGCATCGGGCAGCGAGCGCGACATAATGGTGGACAGCGCATAAGCCAGATACCGCTCCGAGAGCGCACTGCTCAGCGGCGCGTCTTCAATATGGCCCGATACCTCATCCAACATTCTTCTCACCCTCGGCTAGTCTATCAGCGATCAGGTCATAGAGACGCTCCCGCGCCGTTGGAAGAGGGCGATGGCGCGCCCCGAACACGTCGCGGGCAAAGAAGTGGCTGGTAATGCGCAATCCGGCCAGGCAATCCGCCAAACCCGGCTCGCTGTCATCAACCAGGAATTCCGGCAGCGGGAACAACCTATCCACCCATTCCCCAGCCTGGCTCAGCGTCACCGCCCGCCCGGTACGCGGCGAGACATACGCCAGCCGGTCATTCCCGCCCGCCTGCGTGGCAAAATCCAGCCCAAACCCAAGTTCCCGCAGCAGCACAATTTCCCAGCGCACTAGCTCAGGCAACGGCACGCCGGGAATATCGATCCCCGCCAGCAGCCGCGCGAGCCCCGCGAACACCGCAGGACATGGCTCCCGCTCCGGCAACGCCCCCGCCGCCAGCGCGCAGGCGGCATTCAGCACCGCCAAAGCCTCCCGCTCCTGCATCGCCAGCGCCGCCGCCGGGTGCACCAGCTCCCCGCTCAAAATCCCCAACTGCTCCGCCAGCCGCGCCACCCAGCGCGCCGAAACCAAATTCCCCGGCTGCCAAATCCCCGCAAGCCGGCGCGATGCCCCGCCCTTCACCAGCCCGCGCCATGCCCCCTGCGCGGTCAGCACCGTTACCAGCGCATCGCCCTCGCCATAGCCGGTGGTCTCCAGCACAATCGCCGGCTCCTGCCATTCCATTGTTTACGCCAGCGCCGCCCGCGCCACGGCGGCAAAATACCGCGCCGCCACGGGCAAAATCGCATCGTTATAATCATACGCCTCGTTATGCAGCCCGGCCGACGCCCCGTTGCCGATCCACGCATACGCCCCAGGAACCAGTTCCAGAAACCGCCCGAAATCCTCCGCCGCCATATCCGAGCGCATATCCCGGCGCACTTTTAACCCCGCCGCCGTGGCCGCCGCCGCCGCCAGCCCGGCCTCCGCCGTATGATTAACGGTCGCCGCCACATGGTTGGTAATCTCCACCCGCGCCGTCAGCAGATGCGCCCGCGCCGTATGCTTAGCGACGTCGCGCACGCGCGTCTGCAAATACTGTATCATTTTTGGCGTCAGCGCCCGCAGCGTGCCGCCCAGCGATGCCTCATGCGGGATCAGATTATGCGCCTCCCCGGCTTTCAGCATGCAGGTGGAAATCACCGCCGCGTCCTGCGGGTCGATATTGCGCGCCACGATGCTGTTCAGCGCAATAATCAGATGCGCCACCCCCTGCACCGGGTCGGCGCAGGCATGCGGCATGGCGGCATGGCCCGCCAGCCCGCTCAACGTAATCGAAAAATTGGAAGCCGCCGCCATCACCGGCCCCGGATGCACCATCACCACCCCCGCCTCCAGTCCAGGCCAGTTGTGGTAACCAAAAATCCGCTCCACCGGAAACTTTTGCAGCAGCCCATCGTCCAGCATGGCCTGGGCCCCGCCAAACCCCTCCTCCGCCGGCTGAAAAATGCACTGCACCGTGCCGGACCAGGTTTGATCCTCCAGCAGCAGCTGCGCCGCTCCCAGCAGTGAGACAGTATGCCCATCATGCCCGCAGGCATGCATTACGCCCGGATTCCGCGAGCCATATTCGCGCCCCGGTACTTCCCTGATCGGCAGCGCATCCATATCCGCCCGCAACCCCACCGACCGGTTGGAGTGCCCCCGCGTCAGCGTCGCCACCACCCCATGCCCGCCGATATTGGCCGTATACGCAATCCCCATCTCGCCGAGTTTCTCGCACACGAACGCCGCCGTCGCGCTCTCCTGGCGCGAAAGTTCAGGATGCGCGTGCAGATGATGCCGCCAATCGGTGAGTTTTTGGGACAGGTCGAATGGCATGGCGGATGACCTCCTGAAGTCCTCAAGATTTAGGGTTGTGCGCCCCGCCGTCAACACAAATCAGCAGCAGCCTAAAATGGCATCGCCTGCTTGTACAACTCGGGAAACACCAGCAGCGGCGCCGCGGAAAAAGCCGCGATCATCAGACTGCTGAACAACAGCAACCCACCGGCCTGCCAGCCGTTCAACCCCAGCCCGGCGCGCATGATGAACCAGTGATACCAGAGCAGGTAAATCCCGGCGAAGCCCAGCGCCAGCATCTCTGCCTGCGCCATGCCCAGGCCAAACTGCACAATCACCGCCGCGATGAACGCCGCCACGAACAGCACCGGCAGCAGCATCCAGAACGCCCAGTCCAACGCCGTCGCGGTGCGCAGCCACAGCGCCTCGCGCCCCGTCCGCTGCGCGAACTCATAAACAATCACCGGCAGCACGAGCACCGCGCAGATACGCGAGAACAGGCTGACCAGCGCGAACGCCCACTGCCCGTTCAGGGCGGAAATCCCAGCCCCCACCAACGGAAACGCAATCAGCGGCGCCAGTGAGGCGGTGAACCCATCCATGGACGCGCTGAACTCATTGATGCCGGTTTTTTTGCCCCGCGCGAGCATGAACAGGCCGCGCAAAATCATCCGCAAAAATCCTCGATCAATGTTTTGTAAATATCCGCCAACTGCGTCAGCGCCGCCACTTCCACAGCTTCATCGGTGCGGTGCATGCTCACCCCCACCAGCCCGAATTCCGCCACCGGGCAGTAGCGCGCGATAAACCGCGCGTCCGATGTCCCGCCGCCGGTATTCTGCTCCGGCGTAATGCCCGTCACTTTCTCGATCGCCCGTGTCAGCGCCACGGTATGCTGACCCGCCTGCGTCAAAAACGCCTCGCCGGAAACCTGCACCTGCAAATCCGCTCCCGGCGCAAACTGCTCCAGCACACCGCGCAGCCATTCGGTCAACCCGGCGCTGTCGTGCGTGTTGTTGAACCGTATGTTCAACATCGCAGTCGCCGCCGCCGGAATTACATTGGTCGCGGTGTTCCCCACATCCACCGAGGTAATCTGTAAACTCGACGGCTCAAACCACGCATTTCCCGCATCCAGCGGCTGCGCCGTCATCGCCGCCAACGCTGGCACCAGCCGGTGGATCGGGTTGTCCGCCAGATGCGGATACGCCGCATGCCCCTGCCGCCCGGTCACCGTTATCCGCGCATTCATACTCCCGCGACGGCCGATTTTCACCACATCGCCCAGCACCGCCCGGCTTGTCGGTTCGCCGACCACACAAAAATCCGGAATTTTCCCGTGCGCCGCCATCCATTCCAACACCCGCACCGTGCCGTCGGTCGCCACACCCTCTTCATCGCCGGTAATCAGCAGCGAGACATGCCCCGGCACCCGCGCCGCCGCTGCCACGAAAGCGGCAATCGCCCCCTTCATATCCACGGCCCCGCGCCCATACAGCATCCCGCCGTCGACCACGCCACCAAACGGATCATGCCGCCAGCCCTCGCCGGGCGGCACCACATCGGTATGCCCGGCAAAACACAAATGCGCCCCCGCCCCCGGCCGCTCGGCGTAAAAATTCTCGATCTCGCCGAAGCGCAGCCGCGTCACAGCAAACCCCAGCGCCTCCAACTGCGCCATCAGCACAGCCTGCGTGCCGCCATCCGCCGGTGTGACGGAGGGGCAACGCAACAGGCTCTGCGCGAGGGCGAGAACGTCCACGATTTTACGCGCGCAGCAGGTCGTTAATCGAGGTCTTGCTGCGCGTCTGCGCATCCACGCGCTTGACGATCACCGCGCAGGAAAGCCCCGGCCCCGGCGAGCCGTCCGCCAGCGACTTGCCCGGCAATGTGCCCGGCACCACCACGGAGTACGGCGGCACGAACCCGGAGAACATCTCCCCCGTCTCGCGGTCGATAATCTTGGTGGACGCCCCCAAAAACACACCCATGGAAAGCACCGCCCCGCGCCCCACAATCACGCCTTCCGCCACTTCCGAGCGCGCGCCGATAAAGCAATCGTCCTCGATCACCACCGGATTGGCCTGCAACGGCTCCAGCACGCCGCCGATGCCCACGCCGCCGCTGATATGGCAGTTCTTGCCGATCTGCGCGCAGGACCCTACGGTCGACCAGGTGTCGATCATCGTGCCCTCATCCACCCGCGCGCCGACGTTCACAAAACACGGCATCAGCACCACGCCTGGCGCGATATAGGCCGAGCGCCGCACCACGGCGCCGGGCACCGCGCGCACGCCGGATTTGGCGAACGCATCGGCGTCCCACCCGGCGAACTTCATCGGTACCTTATCAAACACATCCGCCCCGCCGGCCCCGCCCATCGGCGCGTTGGCGTTTAAGCGGAAGGAGAGCAGCACCGCCTGCTTGAGCCATTGATGCACCATCCAGCCATCCGTCCCCGGCTCGGCCACGCGCACCGCGCCCGCGTCCAGCAGGCCCAGCACCGTCTCCACCGCGTCCCGGTCCGGGCCTGTGGTGGCGGGCGAAAGCTCCGCGCGCCGCTCCCATGCGGCAGCAATGATCTGTTGTAATTCGTCGTAGGAAGCGGCGCTCATATCGTATCCCTATTGGAGTCTGTACCTGCGGCGGACCATCGTGGGGTGCCGCCGCGATGTCAACGCGGCCCCTTTAAGCCGCGCCCTAGTTAACGGGCCCCTGTTAAGCTTCTGTTCAGCCTCCCCCCGCTATTCTTGCTCCCATGACATCCATGCAAATCTCCAGCACCGAGCCCCTCAGTGTCGCCCCCGGCACCAGCTGGCTCGCCGTCTGCGCCATGCTCACCGACCTCGCCTTCGAGACCGACCCGCTCGGCCGCTTCACCGCCTTCGGTCCGGGCAAGGTTCTAGGCCAACCGGCGGCGCAACTGCTGGGCGTGGAAATGGCGACCCTGCTCACCGGCCCCGCTGGCGAGGAAGGCCTCAGCGCCGCGCAATTCCGCTCCATCATCACCACCATCTGCATGGAATGCGTGGCCTGGCACGGCAAGGTGCAACTCCCCCGCCCGGACGGCACCCGTAGCGTCTTCCGCCTCTCCCTCGCCCCCCGCCTCACCGGCGCCACCGTCACCGGCACCTACGGCATCCTGTTCGACCTCGGCACGCCAGAGCTTACCCTGCCCGACAGCCACGCCGGCCGCTCCGACGACCCCGCTTTGCGCCACAACACCATGCTGGACGCTGAAACCGGCCTCTGGTCGCAGCGCACCTTCGCCGAGGAAATGGCCCGCCGGTTCGACCGTCTGGACGTTGAAGGCCAGCCGGGCACGCTCCTCTACCTCGGCTTCTCCCGCGCCCCCGCCGCCCTGCAAAGTGCCGTCGCCATGCGCATGGCCGAGGAACTGCGCGACATCGTCCGCCCCACCGACCTTTTGGGCCGCATCGACGCCACCACCATCGCGCTGTGGTGCGACAACATGGACCACCTTACCGGCGGGGAGCGCGCGGCCAAATTCTGCACCCAGTTCCCCGCCCTGCTGCCTGACCACACCCCCATCACCGTCGGCGTCGCCGGGCGCTGGTCCGGCAGCGGGGACGACACCACTCAGGTCGCCGAACACGCCGCCGTGGCCCTGCGCCTGGCTGATCTCGCCACACAGCGCAGCAACGGCCCCGAGACCGCCGGCGCCTGGCGCGTCTGGCAGCGCGATTGAGCCTTGTTTCCAGCCGCCGCATCGCCTAATTCCACACCATGACCAAGCATCAAACCCAAGCCGAGCCGGCTGCACCCGCCGAACCCGTCACCCCAGCCGAGGTTCAACCGCCGGAGGATCCGGCAACCCGCATCGCCGAGCTTGAAGCGGCCTTGCAGGAAATGAAGGACAAATGGCTGCGCTCGGAGGCCGAAATGGCCAATTTGCGCGCCCGCACCAAGCGCGAGGTCGAGGACGCTCGCCTCTACGCCGTGCAGAAATTCGCCAAGGACGTGGTGGAAGCCGCCGAAAACCTCAAACGTGGCATCGATAGCCTGCCCAAGCGCCAGGAAGGCGAAGCCGAAATCGTCACCAAAATGCGCGAAGGCTTCGAGGGCATCGAGCGCTCTTTCCTTTCCCTGCTGGAACGCAACGGCATCACCCGCCACGACCCCACCGGCTCCACCTTCGATGCCAACATGCATCAGGCGATGGCCGAACAGGAAACCACCGAGCACCCGCCCGGCACCATCCTGCAAGCCTGGACTCAAACCTGGCAGCTACACGGCCGCCTGCTCCGCCCCGGCATGGTGGTCGTCGGCAAACTCCCCGCCCCCTCCGGCCCCGGCGTCAAAATCGACGAAACGGCCTGAGCTCACGCTACACTGTCATTGCGCCCCCCGCGTAGGCGGGGGGAAGCAATCCATCTTTCCGGCGATTCAGTTAGTTCGATTTCAGGAGCAATTTCGCCACCCCGCGTTCGGCGGCACCGATTATTTTGTGGTGCCGCACCTGCTGTGCGTTCTCTTGCGACAGAAACATCCAAAACAAGGCAGAGACTACGACCAGACTTAATAGCAGAGCCACGGTCCCACGCAGCAAAAGCCACCACTTAACCAGCGCGTTCGTCCTGGCATACTCCGCATTGATTTTTTTGCGGTACGATGAAGATAGCGCATAGCGCCAGGGTTTAACGCACGCGACCAGAATCTCCGTGCATATATCAAACATGATGATCATTCCGTTCCCAAGAATGCCGTCAATCCTCCCGCACTACCCCTCTACTTCTCATCCTCCCCAATCCCGAAAATCCCCCGCAACGCCCCGGGCGTAATCGCCGAGAACGGGTTCATCGAGACCTTCGGGTCATCGAACGTACCAGTCATCTTCACCCGCACGGCTATCAATCCCCCGCCCTTTTCCGCCGTGAACAAGTGCCCCAGCAGCGGGATTTCCCCCAGCAGTGCATTGAACTCGTAAGCGGGAATGATGGTCGTATCGACATTCAAACGATTATCATCCAGCCCAATGCTGCCTGTTGCTGTGAAGCCCAGCGATGACGAAAACGCCCGGGCGCCGTGCAGATATAAAGCCTGGTTATCCAGGCTGAACGGCACCACCGCCTCGTCAAAAGACAATCCAGGGCCGGAAGCCGCCGCCGGCACGCCGTAAACGGTGAGCGCCTGCATGATTTTGGTGAAAGCCGGCGCGCGCTCCAGCCTGAAATCCTTCAGCGTCAGCCTGCCCGTAGCCGGTGCGTCACCGCCATAATCGGCCTCCAGCGTCAGCGCCCCGTTATCCAGTTCGGTATAGGCGTTCATCGCCCGCAACAGCATCCCGGCATCCGGCGTCTGCACATGCAAATGCCGCCGCAGCGGGCTAACCGGCGCGATGCTTATGGCAATATCCCCGGCAGCAGCTTGCCCGCGCAACAGCGTGCCCCCCTGCCCGTCACCATTAAACGTGAATCCCGTAAGCACCGGCGCGGGGCTGGCGGCCAGGGCAAGCTGTTGGAAGCTCAACCCCGCGCGCCATACCGGACCGCTGGGCGGCGCGTTGTCTTCAACCTGGGTTGCAGCCTGCACCCCGTTGGCCGTTCCGTTACCGCGCGCCCGCAGGTCGAGCATCGGGCCGGAAAAACTCGCCACCCAGGCAGCACCCGGCCCCGCGGGCGCCGTTAACACACCATGCGCCACGGTCCTGCCGATATTCGCGGCGGAAAATACCATCTGCCCGCCGTGCCCAAGCCCCTGAATATCCAGCCCTGGCGCACTGGCATCGATGCCGTCCAGGGACGCAAAATTACCGTCATTCAGTGTTGCGCTCAGCAGCAGGTGACCCGCCGCCCCGGCCGGCTTGCTCCAGCCGAAATGCGGGGCGGTCAGCGCCGCCGGGGTCAAATCCGCCTGCAACCGGGCTGTCTGCATCCCAGCGGCATCGCCGGTGATCCGCAAGCTATAGGGCGCGGCCCCCCCGGCGACCCCTGAGGCCGCATCCAGCCCGTAACGGCGCAGCAGCACCGGCCCGGCCACACTGCTCAGGGTCATGTCCTCCGTCCCAGCCACCCCGGCAAAAGCAACCTGCACGTTCAGCTGTGCCGGCTCCCCGGCAAATTGCAGGCTGGATTTTGCGGTCAACCCCTGCGTCGTGACCTCCAGCCGTCCCTCCCCCGCGGAAAGCCGCAGCCCCGCCACGCCTGAGTCGAACGCCGCCTGGTGCAGTTCCGCGATGACATGCAGCCCGGTCTGTTCAAACAGCAGGTTGTTGATGAGAGGTATCCGCGCCGTCACCGTGGCGGCCACATTGCCCGTGGCCCGCGCCAGTTGCGGCGGAGCGTGGCGCAGCAGGCTTAGCGGCGGTGCATTCAGCACCGCAATGGCATCCTGGATCGTCCCAGCCGCGGTCACATCCAACTGCCCAATCGTCGGCACTGGCACACCCATGTTGGAGAGCTGCATCTGGCCGCTGGTCAGTACCAACCCGCCCAGCCTTCCGGCGCTGGCTGTAATCAACGCACGGTTCAGGTCCTGGAATACCATGGTGCCGTTCAGCTCGGTAATCGGCGTGGCCCCGTCAATCCAGCTCAACGTGAGGCCCTCGGCAGTGAAGCTGCCGGTTACATCGGCCAGTTGCAGAGTCCCGAGGTTACGCGGCGCGACCAGGCTGAAGGTGAACTTAGCGTCTCGCGCGATTCCGGCGGTGATGTTTTTTATTACCCAGTCATGCGTCGGCGGAATCAGCGCCGGCGGCCAATAGGCACCCAGGTCGCCGGCCTGCACCTCATCCGCGGTGGCGGTGACGCTGGCATTCCACTGGCTCGTCAGCTGCGCATTGCCGCTAAAAGTCATGTGCGGCTTGCTGGCGCCGGTCTTGGTTAGCTCCAGAGACCCGTCAGAAAGCTCAGCCGCCCCTTGCGTCACTTTCAATGTAAAGCCGCCGGAATCAACCGGCACCCTGTTCGCCCCCACGCCCAGATGCCCCGCACCCAGCGTCACGTGCACATCCGCGCCGGCAAATTTGAAACCAGGGCCGGGCCAGATCGACGCCTGCAGCGACACCGGCACGCTCGACCCCGCAAACTGCGCCTGTGCCGCTTCCACCAGCAGCGGCGCGCTGGCCCCTATCAGGGCGGATGGCATTACCTCCAGCCGCGCCGTGGGAATGCTCACCAGCATCACCCCCAGCCCGTTGCGCACCGCAATGTCCCCGAGCTGTAAATAAATCGGCTCGCCGCCGCCCTGCTGGTATCCGGCCCAGGTCAGTTTGGCCTGCTGCATCTGTATGCTTATGCCCTGGCCGGAGGCGGCGGTCGCCAGCCTGGAAGCCAGCTCGGGCAACAGAATCGGCCCCTGCGACAGCCGGTATCCCAGCATGCAAACGCTCACCAACAGCAGCACCAGCGCCAACATGGCGATGCGCCCCAGTTGATGCAGCGCCTCCGCTAAAATCCGTCCTGCTTGACCTGCGCGCCGTTTCATCTTGTCCTGCTTGCCAGATGCACGCCGTGCCCCACAACCCACAATTTCCCGCGCCCGCTGATCCAGCCGCCGCCGCGCGCCTGCGCGAGGATTTTGCTGCCCTCGGCGCCGCCCAGCGCCGCTTTGCTGCCACTCCCACGGGCCGCGCGGCGCTGGACTGCCTGGGCGGCAACGCACCTTACCTGGCTGATCTCGCCTGCCGCGAGTCGGACTGCCTGATGCAGACGCTGAGCGCCGGACCCGACGCCGCCCTGGCCGCCGCGCTGGACAAATTGCGCGCCCTGCCGCTCACCACCAGCCGCCGCCAGCTTGCCGCCCAACTGCGCGAAGCCAAACGCCGCGCCGCCCTGGCCATCGCCATTGCCGACATCGGCGGCCTCTGGCGCCTGCCCAAAATCACCGGCGCCCTCTCGGACCTCGCGGAGGCCGCCTGCCGCGCCGCCACCCGGCACCTGCTGCTCGGTTTGCACGAGGCCGGTCAGATCACCCTGCCCCACCCGGAAGAGCCGGAACGCGACTCCGGCTTTACCGTCCTGGCCCTGGGCAAACTCGGCGCGCGGGAGCTGAACTACTCGTCGGACATCGACCTGGTGCTGTTCTTCGACCCGCAATCCCCGGTGTATGATGAAGACGCGCAGCAAATCATGGCCCGCCTCGCGCGCGACTTCATCAACCTACTCGCCACCCGCGACGCCGACGGCTACGTCTTCCGCGTGGACCTGCGGCTGCGCCCAGACCCTTCCGCCACCCCGCCGGTCGTCGCGCTGCCCACGGCACTTTCCTATTACGAGAGCCACGGCCGCACCTGGGAGCGCGCCGCCTTCTCCAAAGCCCGCACCATCGCCGGCGACTTCGCGATGGGCGACGCCTTCCTCGCCGCCATCCGCCCCTTCATCTGGCGCAAGAACCTGGATTTCGCCGCCATCGCGGATATCCACGACATGAAACGCCAGATCGATGCCGGGGCCAACGGCACCGGCCTGCTTGGGCGCGACGTAAAACGCGGCCAGGGCGGCATCCGCGAAATCGAGTTCATCGTGCAGACCCTCAGCCTCGTTTGGGGCGGGCAGGACAAGCAATTGCGCATCCTCGCCACGCTGGACGCCCTGCCCGCGCTGGTGAAAGCCGGGCACCTTCCCGCCGCCGCCGCCCGCACCCTGGCCGCCGACTACCGCCAGCTCCGCCGCGTGGAACACCGGTTGCAAATGATCGCCGACCGCCAGACCCATTCTTTACCGGCGAACGAAGCCGCTCTGGCTTCCTTCATCACCTTCCTCGGCGACAAAGACTTCCGCCGCGACTTCCCCAAACTCCTCGCCCGCGTACATCGCTATTTCCTCGCGTTTTTCGACGCCGGCGAGGATGCTGCGGACAACCGCATCGACCCCGGCCCCGAAGGCCCGCCCCTCGCCGCCTTCACCGAACGCCTCCACGCCCTCGGCTTCACCGGCGATAAACACATCGCCGAACGCTTGCGCGCCTGGTCCAGCGGCCAAGTGCCCGCCCTGCGCTCGGAACGCGCCCGCACCCTGCTGGAAGGCATTCTCCCCAACCTCCTCACCGTGCTCGGCCAGACACCGGAACCGGACAAAGCCTTCGCGCATTTTGACACACTCCTCTCGCGCCAGCGCGCCGGAGTGCAACTGCTCTCCTTATTCCAGCGCAACCCTGCGGTCCTGCGCCGCATGGCCGCCGTGTTGGGCGCCGCCCCCGCCCTGGCCGAGCATCTCGCCGAGGACGCACACGCGCTGGAAGCCCTGCTCTCCCCCAGCGCCCGCTTCGCCGCCCCCAAACCCTTGCTCCGCCACCTGCTGCGCGACGCCGATTCGCTGGAGGACGCAGTCGCCCTCACCCGCCACTTCGTCCGCCGCGAGGAATTTCACCTCTCCGTCGCCACGCTGGAAGGCCGGTTGGACATTAACGAGGTCGGCCGCCTGCGCAGCAACCTCGCCGCCGCCGCCCTTTCCGCCCTGCTCCCCCGCGTACTCGCCCAGCACCAGGCGCGCTACGGCAAAGTCCCGCGCGGCGCCTTCGCCGTGGTCGCCATGGGCAAGGCTGGCAGCGGCGAAATGCTCGCCGGCTCCGACCTCGACCTCATGCTGATCTACGATCACGCCCCGATGGAGACCGCGCCGACGCCCTATTTCGTCCGCCTCGCCAACGCGCTCACCGCGGCACTCACCGCCCAGGGACCGGAAGGTGCGCTGTATAAAGTGGACATGCGCCTGCGCCCCTCGGGCAACCACGGCCCGGTCGCTGTGTCGCTCACCGCCTTCCGCCGCTACCAGGCCGCCGACGCCTGGACCTGGGAGCGTCTGGCCCTCACCCGGGCGCGCGTCCTCGCCGCCACGCCTGGCTTCGCCGCCATCGTCTCCGCAGCCATCCTCACCGCCCTCACCCGCGCGGACCCCCCGGCCAAAATCCGCGCCGACAGCGTTGCCATGCGCAACCGGATAGAAGCCGAACTCCCCTCCCGCGGCCCCTTCGACATCAAAACCCAGCCCGGCGGGATGCTGGAACTCAGCTTCATCGCCGCCGCCCTGCAACTCATCCACGGCCCCGCACAGCCCGCACTATTCCACACCAACACCGCCGACGCCCTGCGAGCCCTGGCCGATGCCGGCCACCTGCCGCACGCCGACGCGCAAGCGCTGCTGCACGCGGATTTCCTCTGGCGCAGCATCCAAGGCATCAACCGCATCACCGGCCTCTCGGACCGCGCCCACACAGTGCCCCCCGCCATGCTCACCCCGCTGCTGCGCGCCACCGGCACGGCGGACTGGGAGGATCTGCAAGCTGCCATGGCGCACGCCAAGCAGAACGTGCGAGACTGTTTTGAACGTCACATCCATACGGAGCCACCACAATGACCCTTGCCATCGGCGATGCCGCCCCGGATTTCTCCCTCCCCGCCTCTGGCGGCCGCACGGTCAGTCTGGCCGGCCTCAAGGGCAAACCCTTCGTGCTGTATTTCTACCCCCGCGCCGACACGCCGGGCTGCACCAAGGAGGCATGCGCCTTCGAGGAAGCATTGCCCCAGCTCGGCAAAACCGGCGTCACCGTCATCGGCGTCTCCAAGGACAGCATGAAGGCAATCGACAAATTCGCCGAGAAATATAACCTCACTTTCCCGCTCGCATCAGACCCCGCCACCACCACCATCGCCGCCTATGGCGCCTGGCTGGAAAAATCCATGTACGGCAAAAAATACATGGGTATCGAGCGCTCAACCGTGCTGGTCGATGCCAAGGGCAAAATCGCGCATATCTGGCCTAAGGTGAAAGTCCCGGGCCACGCCGATGAGGTTTTAAAGACCGTGCAAGCCCTCAAATAATGCGCTGGTATTTTGCCATCGACGAAGCAGGCGGCCTGGGCGAAACCGGCAGTCTTGCCCGCCTCGCGGTGCTGAGCGCCCGCGCCGTTGGCGGGCTGGAGCCGGTGCTGCTGTATTTCGGCGCGCGCACCGCGTTCACCGCATGGATGGAACACCACGGTGTCCGCGTGGTGGACATTCAACCACGGTTCCTCCCGATGTTTACCCAGGCGCAGGCGGCGGGCACGTTTCAACCCCATTCCATCGGCCATTGGCTACGCCTGGAAATTCCCGCGGTCGAGCAGGAGCATGAATTCGTGCTCTACACCGACTGCGATATGATTTTCTTGCGCCGGTTCGACCTTTCGCATCTGCGCCCGAAGGTGTTTGCCGCGGCACCGGAAATGCAGCCGGACAACTGGAATAATTTCAATTCGGGCGTGATGCTGCTGAACGTTCCGGCGATGCGAGCCACTTATCCGGCCCTGGAAGAGCAGATAAAATTCCGCATCAACGCTGGAGATTTTTTGCGGTACAATGACCAGTTCGCCCTGAACGAGGCCTATCGCGGGCTATGGGACCGGCTCGACCCTCTCTATAACTACAAGCCCTACTGGCCGTTTACCAGCCGCGCGCCAATTCTGCACTTCCACGGCCCCAAACCGGGAGTTCTTGAGGCCATCGCCACCGGCCATTGGCATGACCGGGACGAGACGGCAGTGTTTTTCAGCAAAATGCTGAACGCCCGTTCGCGGTATTATCTGGACTGGTGTAGCTGGCTGGGTGATTGGCTACAGACCGTGGATTTTCCTGAAGCTATTCGTTTCGCTAAACTGGCCTCGGCATTAACCCGCTACCGGCGGGACGTGCCGCAGAGCACGGACACAATTTTCCCCGCCGAAGGATAGAATGACGCCGCCGCCGGGGTTTCATTAAGATTAACAACAACCCTCCCGCATTTTTACAGTTGCTTAACCTTTCCGCGCCTAACATCGGGCTCTCCAAGAGAAAGGTTTAATGCCGTGAACGAAATTCTGACATTGCGGCGTCCGTCGCCCTCCACGAGCCAGAACCACGCGCCGTTCATGGACAGCGATGAAGCAGCCCGCTTACACACACTTGAAGCCTACGAAATTCTCGATAGCGCCGGGGAAAAATCGTACGACGACATCACCCGGCTCGCCGCCTTCATCTGCGGCACGCCGGTGGCGCTGGTTTCGTTTTTTGACCGTGATCGGCAATGGATCAAGGCGCGCTTCAGCAGCAGCACTTTCGTGGAAACATCCCGGGATCTGCCGCGCACCCATTCATTCTGCGACCTCACCATCAAGCAGTCCGATTCCATTATTACGGTGGCGGACATGCATCAGGACCCGCGCTTTGCCGACCACGCCCGCGTCACCGGCCCCACAAAACTGCGCTTTTATGCGGCGGTGCCACTCATCTCCCCCACCGGCGCGGTGCTGGGCAGTTTAAGCGTGCTGGACAAACGCAGCCGCACCCTCTTGCCCGAGCAGAGCAGCGCGCTTGAGACGCTGGCCCGCCAGATCATGGAGCTTCTGGAAATGCGCCGCACACTCATCGGCCTTTCGGAAGCCAACGCGCGCCTTGGGCAGCAGAGCATCACCGACGCCCTCACCGGCATCCCCAACCGCCGTGCCTACGACCAGAAACTCACCGAGGAATTCTCCCGCGCCCGGCGCACCGGCGCACCGCTTTCGCTGCTGCTGATCGACATTGATACGTTCAAGCAATACAACGACACGTTCGGCCATCTGGCGGGAGATTCCGCATTGCAGTCGGTCGCCCGCGTATTGCTGGCCAGCCTGCGCCCATATGATTTCCTGGCCCGCTACGGCGGCGAGGAATTCGTCATCGTGCTGCCCGCCACTGACCTTTCGGCTGCCATCCTGGTCGCCGAGCGCGTGCGCGGCCTGGTCGCAAGCTCGGAGTTCCCCCACCGCAAATTAACCATCAGCATCGGCGTCGCCCGCCTGGACCCGGAAGCCGGCACGAAAGCCCTGGTCCAAACCGCCGACAACGGCCTCTACCGCGCCAAAGCCAGCGGCCGCAACAAAGTGGTGGTCGGCAATTTGGAAAAAATCATGGCGGCGGAGTAATCCGCCGCAACTATCAATTTAACCCAAGCTCCTCTCAAATCCGTCATTGCGGGCCGTGAAGCGGCATGGCAATCCAGAATCAGAATTTTTAGATTCTGAAACGGCACCTATCATGCCGTAATGGAGACGATTTATGTGGTGGATTTTGGTTCTCATTGGCGTTCTGATCGCCATAGGCATGATTAAAGGTTGGATCGAAGGAAAAAAGCCGTCGCGGTACGAACAGAACCTCAAAGAGATCATCGCCGAAAGGGAAGCTCGTGAGCGTGGCGAGCCAATCCCACAAGCTCCAATCGTGAAAACAATACCAGATAAGGGGCGGACAATATATGAGCGGATGGCGTTGGAACACGTGGCAAAAGCTCCGACCACTGATTCTGACCTTGAGGGGTGGACAAGCTTTGGCCGCCAACTCAAGGTAAAAAAGCCCTTTCCAGTCGCAATACGTTATCAATCCGGAGAAGGAAAAACAACTTGCCGAATAGTTGATGTCACCTATGTCAGTGCCAATGTCCACAAAGACGGAACGATGAACCTGATTTCATTTTTAGGATTCTGCCACACAAAGCAGGCTGAGCGAACTTTCTATTTCAACAATGTTGAAGCCGCCGCCGATGCCAAAACCGGCAAACTGATAGATCACTTTGGAATTTTCGTTGTCCGAGCAATGGGCCGCAGCGAGTTGGTAAGACGCAGCCACGGAGGATGATCCGCCACACTTCCTTAAAAATGGCCCCTACTTCTGCGTCCGCTCACAATAAAACGTACTCCGCCCCGCCTGCACCATCTGCTTAATCCCCGAACATTCGGGCGGCCCAGGACACCGCTCGCAAAGCTCCCCGGCGCGGCCATAAACTTTCCACGCATGCTGAAAATACCCCAGCTCGCCGCTCGGCTGCACATAGTCGCGCAAGGACGACCCCCCTGCGGCAATCGCCTCGCGCAACGTGTCCTTTATCGCCCCCACCAGCCGTTCCACCGCCGGCTTGCTCAAACTCCCCGCCAGCCGGCGTGGCGAAATCCTGGCGCGGAACAGCGCCTCGCTGGCATAAATATTCCCGATCCCCGCGACCACGCTTTGGTCCAGCAACGCGGCTTTTATCGTCGTCGCCTTGCCCTTCAGCGCCGCCGCCAGCACCGGCCCGGAAAACTCGTTGCCTAGCGGCTCCGGCCCCATGCCGGCGAGCAACTTGTGGGTATCCTCCAAGCTCGTCGCAATCAGGTCCAGCGCGCCAAACCGCCGTGGGTCAACGAAGCCCAGCCGCGTGCCGTCATCCATCTCCAGGGTCAAATGCTCATGCTTGGCCGGCGGCGCGTCGAACAGCATCCGGCCGGACATGCCCAGATGGACGAGCACCGAAACCCCACGGTCCAGCCGCATCAGCAAAAACTTACCCCGCCGCCGGAAGCCCAGCACTTTCGCTCCGGTCAGCGTGGCGGCAAATTCCGGCGGAATCGGCCAGCGCAAATCAGGCCGGTGCAGGCTCGCGCGGCGTATCACATGCCCGGTCAACCTGGCGTCCAGGCCGCGCATCACGGTTTCTACTTCGGGGAGTTCCGGCATTTGGAAACATGGCTATACTAGGATCATGACAAGCGACACCCCAGAGACCGTAGATTTTGGCTTCACCACCGTGGACCGCGAAAAAAAGCGCGAACTGGTGCGCGAGGTGTTCGATTCCGTGGCCGGCAAGTACGACATCATGAATGATCTGATGTCGCTCGGTGTACACCGGTTGTGGAAGCGTGAATTCATCCAGGCGCTGGACCCGCGCCCCAACCGCACCCTGCTGGACCTCGCCGGCGGCACCGGGGATATCACCTTCGGCTGGCTGAAAAAGGGCGGCGGCCCGGCGATTTTGTCGGATATCAACGCCGCCATGCTGAGCGTCGGCCGCGACCGCGCCACCGCGAACGGGCTGCTGGGCGATATCACCTTTCTGGTGACCGACGCGGAGGCGATTCCCCTGCCCGACTCGTCTGTGGACCGGGTTTCCATGGCCTTTGGCCTGCGCAACTGTACCAATAAGGACAAGGTGATCGCCGAGGCGCGGCGGGTGCTGAAGCCCGGGGGCAAATTTCTGGTGCTGGAGTTCTCTAAACTCCAAATCGCCGGGCTGGAGAAACTCTACGACGCCTGGTCGTTCAAAGCGCTGCCGAAAATCGGCCAGATCGTGGCCAATGACGCGCATAGCTACCAATATCTGGCGGAAAGCATCCGCATGTTCCCGGACCAGGAGACCTTAAAAGCCATGATGGAAACCGCCGGGCTGGAGCGCGTGACCTACCGCAATCTCTCCGGCGGCATCGCCGCCATTCACCAGGGCTGGCGGCTGTGAAGCGCGTCCTGCTGATCGTCAGCGGCGGGATCGCGGCGTATAAGGCGCTGGAACTGGTGCGGCTGCTGACCAAAGCCGGGTACGGGGTGACCAGCGTGTTGACCCAGGCCGGGGCGCAGTTTGTTACGCCGCTGTCGTTGCAGGCGCTCACCGGCAACAAGGTTTACACGGAGTTATTTTCACTCACTGATGAGAGCGAGATGGGGCATATCGAGCTGTCCCGCTCGGCTGACCTCGTGGTGGTGGCGCCGGCGAGTGCGGATATTCTGGCGAAAATGGCCGCCGGGCTGGCGGGGGATCTGGCCAGCACGTTGCTGCTGGCGACCGACAAGCGGGTGCTGGTGGCGCCGGCGATGAATGTGCGGATGTGGGAACATGCGGCGACGCAGGCGAACATGGCGCTGCTGCAAACGCGCGGCGTGCTGGTGGTGCCGCCGGATGCCGGGCCGATGGCCTGCGGCGAGTTTGGGCCGGGGCGGCTGGCGGAACCGCCGGTGATTCTGGCCGCTATCGAGGCGGCGCTGGGGGTTGGCGGGCCGCTTACGGGTAAACACGCGATTGTGACCTCCGGGCCGACGCATGAGCCGATTGACCCGGTGCGCTATATTGCCAACCGCAGTTCCGGCAAGCAGGGCCACGCCATTGCCGCGGCGCTGGCGGCACTTGGCGCGCGGGTGACGCTGGTGAGCGGGCCGGTGGAGATTGGCGACCCAGCGGGTGTGCAGACCGTGCATGTGGAGACCGCGGCGCAGATGCTGGCGGCGGTGGAGGCCGCGTTGCCGGCGGATATCGCGGTGTGCGCGGCGGCGGTGGGCGACTGGCGGGTGGCCGATGAAGCGCCGCACAAGATGAAAAAGGATGGTGGCGTGCCGCCTGCCCTGCATCTGATGGAGAACCCGGATATTCTGGCGCGCCTCTCCGCCCCTGGGCCGCAACGGCCTAAACTGGTGGTGGGGTTCGCCGCCGAAACGGAACGGCTGGAGGAGTATGCGGCGGCGAAGCGGGCACGCAAAGGCTGTGATTGGATTGTGGCGAATAACGTTGGCGGCACCGGGATTATGGGTGGCGAGGAGAACGAGGTTTTGCTGTTGAGCGCGGACGGCGCGCGGGCTTGGCCGAAGGCGGGCAAGATTGAAGTCGCGGCGAAACTCGCGGCTAAAATAGGAGAATTTTTTGCATGAGTGCCGAGCATAAAGTTAAAATCCGCCGCTTGCCGCATGGTCAGGGTTTGGCGCTGCCCGAATATGCGACCAAGGGTGCGGCCGGCATGGATTTGCTGGCGGCGGTGGATAAACCGGTGAATATTCGCCCGGCGGGGCGTGCGTTGATACCCACGGGATTTTCCATTGCGCTGCCGCCGGGGTTTGAGTTGCAGGTGAGGCCGCGCTCGGGCCTGGCGCTGAAGCATGGCATTGTGATTCCGAATTCTCCTGGGACCATCGACGAGGATTATCGCGGCGAGGTTTGCGTGATTGTGCTCAATGCCTCCGAGGAGCATTTTTTGGTGACGCGCGGGATGCGGATTGCGCAGGCCGTGCTGGCGCCGGTGCATCGGGTGGTGTGGGATGAGGTTGAGGATTTGGATGAGACGGCGCGCGGTACCGGCGGGTTTGGCAGCACCGGACATTAGGGGTGTTCCACACCAGGCATTAGGGGTGTTTCACGTGAAACACTTGTGAGGAACGCGTTATAACATGCTGTTAGTACGGCTTAATTTTTTACTTGCACCCCAATTTGTGCGGGTTTGTGTCGGAAAAGGAATGAGTTGAGGGTTGGGAGGTGGTTTACGCCCCAAAACAGTCTTCCTCGGGGGCTTCCCCCGGAGGAAGGTCTTACAGATTAGACCAAGTGAGATCAAACAAGGTCGAAGCGGTCAAGATTCATCACCTTGTCCCAGGCAGCGACAAAGTCATGCACGAACTTCGTCTGCGCGTCGTTACACGCATAGACTTCCGCGAGGGCTCGGAGCTGGGAGTTCGAACCGAAGACGAGATCGGCGACTGTGCCAGTCCACTTGATTTCACCTGTCGCCCGGTTGTGCCCCTCGAACACACCTTCGGATGTGGCGGATTTTTGCCACTTCGTGCTCATGTCGAGAAGGTTCACGAAGAAATCATTGGTCAATGCTTCGGGCCGCTTGGTGAAAACACCGTGTTCCGACTGCCCGAAATTTGCATTCAGGACACGCAGGCCACCAATGAGAACGGTCATCTCAGGGGCGGTCAGGGTGAGCAACTGCGCTTTATCCACCATCAGCTCAGCTGAATTCCCCTCGTCCCCCTTCCGGATGTAGTTGCGAAACCCGTCCGCGGCCAGCTCTAGTACGGCGAACGAATGCACATCGGTCTGTTCCTGCGACGCGTCAGTGCGCCCCGGCGCGAAGGGAACTTTAACGTCCTGGCCGGCCTTTTTCGCAGCCGCCTCGATGGCCGCGCAGCCGCCCAGAACGATCAAATCGGCAAGCGAAACATTTTTGCCGCCAGCCGCCGCGCTGTTGAACTCGTTCTGGATCGCTTCCAGCTTCGGCAGGATTTTTGCCAGTTCAGCCGGCTGGTTGACTTCCCAATCCTTCTGCGGCGCCAGGCGAATACGAGCACCGTTCGCTCCCCCGCGCTTGTCGCTGCCGCGGAACGTTGCGGCGGAGCCCCAAGCGGTCGTGACCAGTTGGGAGATGGATAGTCCGGCGCCGAGAATTTTGGTCTTCAGGGCGGCAATGTCCTGCTCGTCGATCAACTTGTGATCCACGTCGGGAATGGGGTCCTGAAACAGCAGCTTCTCGGCCGGAACGAGCGGGCCAAGATACCGCGACAGGGGTCCCATATCGCGGTGGGTCAGCTTAAACCACGCCCGGGCGAATGCGTCCGCGAACTGATCCGGATTCTCGTAAAAGTGCCGCGAAATTTTTTCGTAGGCAGGGTCGAGCCGCAACGAGAGGTCGGTGGTCAGCATGGTGGGCGCGCGACGCTTCGACCGGTCGTGGGCATCCGGTATCGTACCGGCGCCAGCACCGTCCTTCGGCTGCCACTGGTGCGCCCCTGCCGGGCTCTTCGTCAGCTCCCATTCGTAGCCGAACAGGTTCTGGAAGAAGTTGCTGCTCCACTTCGTCGGTGTGGTGGTCCAGGTGACTTCCAGGCCGCTGGAGATCGCGTCTCCACCTTTGCCCGCGCCAAAGCTGCTCTTCCAGCCAAAGCCCTGCTCCTCGATGCCGGCGGCTTCCGGCACGGGACCCACCAGTGCCACGTCACCGGCACCATGGGTTTTGCCGAAGGCGTGACCGCCGGCAATGAGTGCCACCGTCTCTTCGTCGTTCATCGCCATGCGAGCAAAGACCTCGCGAATATCCCGCGCCGCGGCGATCGGGTCCGGGTTGCCGTTCGGGCCTTCCGGATTGACGTAAATCAGCCCCATCTGCACGGCCGCGAGCGGATTTTCGAGCTCCCGGTCGCCGGAGTAGCGATTGTCATCCAGCCAGGTCTTCTCGGAGCCCCAGTAGATGTCTTCTTCCGGTTCCCAGATGTCCTCACGCCCGCCGCCAAAACCGAACGTCTTGAAACCCATCGAGTCCAGCGCGACGGTGCCCGCGAGAATTATCAGGTCGGCCCAGGAGATCTTGCGGCCGTATTTCTGCTTGATCGGCCAGAGAAGCCGGCGCGCCTTGTCGAGGTTGACGTTGTCCGGCCAGCTGTTGAGGGGAGCAAATCGCTGTGCCCCGGAGCCACCACCACCGCGGCCGTCGCTGATGCGGTAGGTGCCGGCGCTGTGCCATGCCATGCGAATGAAGAAAGGTCCGTAGTGGCCGAAATCAGCGGGCCACCAATCCTGCGAATCCGTCATCAGGGTATGGAGGTCCGTGATGACGGCATTCAGGTCGAGGCTCTTGAACGCCTCGGCGTAGTTGAAGGCTTCGCCCATGGGGTCGGATTTGGAAGAGTGCTGATGCAAGACATTCAGCTTCAGTTGATTCGGCCACCAGTCTTGGTTCGACTTGGCCCCGATTGTCATGCGCTTTTGTGACCCGCCCGCTACCGGGCATTTATTTTCGCTGTCCATGTTACCTCCAACCGTGTGTTGCCTGATTTATGAGAACAAACTAATTCTTCAGTGCAACTTGGTCCAATTGATTATATAAACCAAACTAATCGACTGAATCGATCTTATGTGCCACCTGGAGATCGTGGCGGGGGCTGGCCGCTGATACATTGTGAATGGGCGATGGGCTGCCCGTTACAGGTTAGCCCAAAAGCCATGGGGCGGCCATAGGCGCGGCTCCGATTGCCGGATCATAGGGCGGGGGGCGCTAGCCAAGCCCCAGCGCGGGGCTCCTGAAAAATCCGGTGAATTTGATTTAGGTCACAGCTTTGGCCGCGCAGGGCGGGATAGGTTTGCGAGCATTGGATGCTTTCACGAAGGAACGGCTTAAATGAACAAAAACGTTGGCGGGATCGACCGGATATTGCGCATTGTGGTGGGGCTGGGGCTGATCGGCGCGACGCTGTTGCACTATCTGCCGGTGTGGGGCTGGATTGGCGTGGTGCCCTTGGCTACCGGCGCGATTGGCTGGTGCCCGGCGTATCTGCCGTTTGGGATCAAGACCTGCAAGTCGGCTTAAGGCTGGCGTTTGTGCCGCCGGGTGGTTGTGCCGCCCGGTGGGGTTGAGGCGGTTTGCGTCATCAAACCGCAACCTTACCCCCCGGTGACAAAAGGCCGTGACGTGGTTATGGGGGATGCAGCGGAATAACCCCTAAAGCGCCAGGCGGCACCATGACCAATTTTACCCCCCCTGCCCTGGCTGGACGCCGGTTGCCCAACCGGTGGGATGGGGTGGCGCTGCTGCTGGTGATGGGGCTGTTGATCGGCCTGGTGGACGTGGGGCGCGGCACCATCGCGACGCCGATTGCCGCGATCCAGAACACGCCAATCCACCTCGACCCTTCGTATTTGCCGTTTTACGCGCTGCGCTCGACGGCGCGGATGTTCGCGGCGCTGTTTTTCTCCTTTGTGTTCACCTTTACCTACGCCACGCTGGCGGCCAAAAGCCGGCGCGCGGGCATGGTGCTGATCCCGATCCTGGACATTCTGCAATCCGTGCCGATCCTGGGGTTTTTGACCTTCACGGTGGTGTTTTTCATGGCGCTGTTCCCCGGCCAGGTTATGGGCGCGGAACTGGCCTCGGTGTTCGTGATTTTCACCAGCCAGGCGTGGAACATGGCGTTCAGCTTCTACCAGTCGCTGACCACGCTGCCGAATGATCTGCAGGAGGTGGCGCGCAGCTTCCGGCTGTCCTCCTGGCAAAAATTCTGGCGGCTGGATGTGCCATTTGCCATGCCGGGGCTGATCTGGAACACCATGCTTTCCATGTCCGGCGGCTGGTTCTTCGTGGTGGCCTCCGAAGCGGTGACTGTGGGCCATACGAATTTTGCGCTCCCTGGAATTGGCTCCTACGTGGCGACGGCGCTGGCGCAGAAGGATATCAAGGCAATCGGCTACGCCATTGCCGCCATGCTTGTGGTGATTTTGTTGTATGACCAGCTGATTTTCCGGCCGCTGGTGGCGTGGTCGGGCAAGTTCCGGTTTGAGACGACGGCGAGCGTGTCGGCGCCGGAGCCGTGGATGCTTAAAGTGCTGCGCCGGACCCAGGTGTTCCGGGCGATTGGCGATACCCTTGACGTTGGCCTGCGCGCGGTGTTCCGCTTGCGGTTAGGGGCCGGGGTGCGGGTGCAGGTGGATGAGAACCGCACGCCGTCAAAGATTATTGACGCGATCTGGTACACGGTGATTGCGCTGGTGGCTGGATTTTGCGCGTGGAAGATCGTGGGGTTCATCTCGGGCACGCTGCATTGGAGCGATTTGGCAACCGCGGTGCTGATGGGCGCCTATACGATGACGCGGGTGGTTGTGCTGATGACGATCGCGGCGCTGATCTGGGTGCCGATTGGCGTATGGTTAGGACTGCGGCCGAAGGCGACGCGGATTGCGCAGCCGATTGCGCAGTTTCTGGCGGCGTTCCCGGCCAATCTGCTGTTTCCGCCGGTGGTGATCGCTATTGTGTATTTTCATGTGAACGCGAGCATCTGGCTCTCGCCACTGATGCTGATCGGCACGCAATGGTATGTGCTGTTTAACGTGATTGCGGGAGCGGCGGCGTTTCCGGGCGATATGAAGGAAGCGGTGGCGAATTTCCGCGTGCGCGGCTGGTTGTGGTGGCGCAAGGTGATGATTCCGGGGATTTTGCCGTATTTCATTACGGGCGCAATTACGGCTTCCGGCGGCGCGTGGAACGCCTCGATTGTGGCCGAGGTGGCGAGCTGGGGCAGCAATAAGCTCGTGGCGCAGGGGCTGGGCGCGTACATTGCGCAGGCGACAAGTAGCGGCGACACGGCGCGCGTGGTGCTGGGTGTGGCCGTGATGTCCGGCTTTGTTATCACCTTCAACCGGATTTTATGGCGGCCGTTGTATGCTTACGCGACGCGCCGGACCACCTTGGGGTAACGCATCATGGACCAGAATTTTGAAGGCCCGCTGCTGACCGTGCGTAACTGCCGGCAGTCCTACCACAAGGAGGCCAGTGCCGACCTGGTGGTGCTGGACGATGTGGAGCTGACGTTGCAGGAGGGGGAGATTGTGGGCCTGCTGGGGCGGTCTGGCTCGGGCAAGTCCACGTTGTTGCGCATTGTCTCGGGGCTGCTGAAGCCGACCGCCGGTGAGGTGAAGTGGCGGGGCAAGGTGCTGAACGGGCCGGCCGAGGGCGTCGCCATGGTGTTCCAGAGCTTTGCGCTATTCCCATGGCTGACGGTGCAGGAAAACGTGGAGCTGGGGCTGGAAGCGCTTGGCGTGAAGAAGGACGAGCGCGAGTCGCGGACGGAAGATGCGATCGATCTGATCGGGCTGGGTGGGTATGACACGGCGTACCCGAAGGAGCTTTCCGGTGGCATGCGCCAGCGGGTGGGGCTGGCGCGCGCGCTGGTGGTGCATCCGGATTTGTTGCTGATGGATGAGCCGTTCTCGGCGCTGGATGTGCTGACGGCGGAGACGCTGCGTACCGACTTGATCGATTTGTGGGTGGACAAGAAGCTGCCGGTGAAATCCATTATGATTGTGACGCATAATATTGAGGAAGCGGTGCTGCTGTGCGACCGTATTCTGGTGTTTTCCTCCAACCCTGGGCGGGTGGCGCATGAGCTGCGGGTGCCGTTCGCGCATCCGCGTAACCGGTTTGACCCCGCGTTCCGGCAGATGGTGGATGATATCTACGGGATTATGACGCGCCGGGTGGTGAAGGAAGTGGCGGCAGTGCCGGCCGCGGCGCCAACCGGCTTTGCCACGCCGCTGCACCCGGTGGGCACCAACGTGATGGCGGGTTTGCTGGAGACGCTGATCAGCGCGCCATACGACGGCCGGGCCGATTTGCCCGCCCTGGCGGCGGCGCTGCAATACGAGGTCGACGAACTGCTGCCACTGGGCGAAACGCTGGGACTGCTGGGCTTTGCCGAGCTGGAGGAAGGCGATCTGATTGTCACCGACATCGGCCGCAAGTTTGCCGATGCCGAGACCGAGGACCGCAAGGTGATTTTTGCCGAGCAGTTGCGCGCCCATGTGCCGCTGATTTCGGCGATTACCACGGTGATCGACCAGCGCTCCAACCACCGGGCCTCGGCGGTGCGCTTCCGCGACCAGCTGGAGGACCATATGTCCCCCGAATATGCCGAGGAGACGCTGCGCACGGTGATCGCCTGGGGACGGTATGCGGAGTTGTTTGAGTACGACGAGGAAGCGCAACAATTCGGGCTGGAGGAAGAGGACGAGGAGGAGGGGTGAGAAGCAAACGCCGTTACGGCGTGGCGGAAGTATCCCCTTCCCAGCCGCCGCCCAGCGCTTGGTACAGCGACACCAGATCGGTGCCGAGGGTTTCCACCGCCACTGCCTGGCCCTGCTGCGCCGCCAGATAGGCCTGCTGAGCGTTGAGCACGGTGAGGTAGTCGACGAGGCCTTCTTTGTACTGGTCCTCGGCGAGGCCGAGGGCGATCTGGCTTTGTTGCGCGTCCACGGTCAGCGCGGCGAGCGTTATGTGTTCCTGGGTGTAGGCACTGAGTGCCGTGTCCACCTGGTAGAACGCGGTGAGCACGGTTTTGGCGTAGCTGATGGCCGCTTCCTGCTGCTGCGCCTTGCGCAGTTTGAGCTGGCCGTGGAGCTGGCCGCCTTCGAATAGCGGGATATTCAAAGTTGGCCCGAACGCGTAGGTGAGCGCGCGCATCTCGTTCAGGTTTTTGAACTGCAAGGCCTGGAGGGATACTGAGCCGGTGAGCGAGATATCCGGGAAGAACTGCGCCACGGCGACGCCGACCTCGGCGGTGGCGGTGTGCAGGGTGTCCTCGGCCTCGCGCACGTCCGGCCGGCGGCGCAACAGGTCTGCCGGCAGGCCAACGGGCACGGTGGGCGGGGTGAGCGGCACGGGCGCCGTGGTGACCAGCTCAGCCGGCAGGGCGTCGGGGGTTTGCCCGAGCAGCAGGCCGAGCTGGTTGATCAGGGCGTCGCGCTGGGCCGTGAGGGTAGGAATTTGCGACTGGATTTGCGCGGCGGTGGCACGGGCGTTGGCGACGTCCAGCGAGGTGGTGAGGCCGGCCTGCTGGCGCTCGACGGTGAGATTGACCAGCTGATTGGCGGAATTCAGGTTCTTTTGCGTGATCGCGAGCACGGCCTCGGTGCCACGCAGTTGGATGTAGTTGCTGGCAACCTGGGTTTCGACGTTCAGCAGCGCGGCGCGGCGTGCCTCGACCGAGCCGGCGGCGGCGGCGACGGCGGCTTCGACGGTGCGGCGGTTCTTGCCCCACAAATCCAGGTCGTAGGATGCCTGGAGACCGTATTGGTAGACGTCAAACGGGGGGATGCTGACAGAAACCGGTATCCCGGCACCACCACCACCGCCGAAGGCCTGAATAATACCCACTTTGCTTAAGCCCTGGCGCGAGTAGGAGGCGTTACCGCCGAGGGTGGGGTAGAGCACGGCGCCGTCGATCTGGGCCTGCGCCGCGGCTTCGAGCATGCGCTGGGTGGCGATTTGCAGGTCGAGGTTCTGCGCCACGGCCTGGGCTTCCAGCTTGGTCAGTTCCGGGTCGTTAAAGCTGTTCCACCATTGCGGGTCCACCGCATCGCCAGAAACATAGGGAGCGGCCCGGCTGGCTGGGGCATCGGCGATATAGCCGGTGGGCACCGCCGGATGGGGGCTGGTAAAATTGGGCCCCACCATGCAGCCGGAGAGAGCCAGCAGCGATACCGCGCCAAGTAATTTCTGGTGAAGCCGGGTGGTGGATATCACGTACGCAAACTCCTTATTCGGCCTAACCGGCCTTTCCTAGAAAGACATAGCATAACGGGCCACAACACAAGAAGCTTTGTCGCCGCGGTTGAAAACACCAAGAGGGCTGTTGAAACAGTTGCTTATCAATCATCCCTCGCAGGTGAGTTAGCCGCATTCCGTGCGATCTGCCATACGGCACTGGCAACGCCACCTCATCTTGAAACGGGACGGCACCTCCGCCAACGCATCACAGGGCCACGGGAGCTACCTATAGTTGTGTTATCACGAGATCGTGTGTCCGCAAATGGTTGGTTCATGGTTAATTTATGCAGTAATATCATAAAAAACAGCGTTAATGTTCTGTTTATGCGAATTACACCTTGCATCCGAGTCGTTTTTGGTCAGTATTCTACCTTAGATTGTTTTTAATTACCTAAGATGAGGAAGATGTTGATGGTTGCCGCGACGACACTTGACCAACTGGTCCGCCAGAAACTGCGGACCTGGCCGCAGCATCCGCCTGGCCTTGCCGACAATGACATGGGCGCCCGTGGAGCTTGGCTGCGCGCACGGCCTGGGACAGTGCATGATCTGGATCAGCCCCTGCTCAAACTGCCCGGCTCCAACCGGCTGCGTACCATGCCGGATGGGCTTTGGCTGTGTTTCGGCGGCACCGAGCGCGATCCGTTTGTGGATATTTTTGCAATCGAGGCCTGCGGTTCGTTTCAGAACCTGTTGGATAAACGCTCGCGCTTTGCGCCATCCATGCATTCGCTGCTGGCGGTTTGCCCGGTGGAATGGCTGACCAGCCCGGTTTCTGAGAACAACAGCATGATGCGCTGGCGCTATACTGGACTGATGCGTAACGAACCCACGGGCTCACTGACTTTGCCGGTACGCGATATACGGGTGATGTATGCGCTGCGGCCGCGCCATTATGAGGGGTTTTCCTCCAGCCAGATTCCGCATGCGCACGAATTTTTCGCGCCAATGAGCGCGTTGATCGGCCCCGAGGGTTGGCAGCATCCGAATTTACGGACGTTTATTGCCCGGACATCGCCGCGCGCGAATTTCTGGGAGTTCGCGGGGGCGACGGCGGCTTAAACCAGTTCCACGTCTGGGATTTGTTCCAACGTGGTGGCGTCGGGCATGATAGCCGGGATGGAGATGGTGCTGATGATGCGGCTGTCCAGCATGATCAGGTCTTCGATGAACGCGCGCGGGCCGTTGCTGCCGGTCTCGGGCGTGTCCTGGCGCATGTCGTCGGTAACGGTGATGATGTCGCAGACCGCATCCACCAGCAGCCCGGCGGTTTTGTCGCCGCATTCCACCACCACGACCACCGAGGCGGCGTTGGGCTCCTGTGCCGGCAGGCCGAGGCGTTCGGCGAGGTCGATGACCACCAGCACGGTGCCGCGCAGGTTTATCATGCCCTTGATGTAGGAGGGCGCGTGCGCCAGGTGGGTGGAGGCGATCCAGCCGCGAATTTCACGGATGGAGCGAATGTCCATGGCGAACTCCTGGGCGCCGATGCGCACCGAGAGAAGTTCGTTGCGCCGGTCTGCCTGCGTGGAATTGGGTTGATATGCCTGATTCATGCTTAGAACTCCTCCATATCCGCATCCGCCAGGGCCCATTGCGGCGAAGGAGCTGAACGGGACAGTGGAATAAACTTGTTTGCTGGCCTGTAACTTTCCGTTTTACGCACTGGCGCGCGCACTTCGGCCTGACCGGTTTGGAACTGTGCGACGAGCTGGGAAAGCTCCTCGGCCTCGGCGACCAGGCTGTGGCTGGCGGCGGTGGTCTGTTCCACCATGGCCGCGTTCTGTTGTGTCACCTGGTCCATCTGGTTTACCGCCGTATTCACCTCGGCAAGGCCCGTTGCCTGTTCCTGCGCGGAGGCGGCGATTTCATTGACCAGGCTGTTCAGGCGTTCCACCTGTTCCACGATCCGGCCCAGCGCTTTGCCGGTTTCACCCACCAGACGCACCCCGGTGGCGACCTGCTGGCCAGAGGCGGAAATCAGCGACTTGATCTCCTTTGCAGCGTCGGCGGAGCGTTGCGCCAGGGCACGAACCTCGGTTGCCACCACCGCGAAACCACGTCCGGCATCGCCTGCCCGAGCGGCTTCCACCCCGGCGTTGAGTGCCAGCAAATTAGTCTGGAACGCAATTTCATCGATCACGCCTATGATGTTGCCAATCTGCTTGGAAGATATCTCAATCCCGGACATGGCACTCACAGTGTCACGCACCACCGCGCCCGAGCGTTCAGCATCGGTCTTAGCCGTGCTCACTACGTCGCGCGCGGCATTTGCGCCCTCGGCGGTTTTACGGACGGTGGCGGTAATCTGGTCCAACGCGGCGGCGGTTTCTTCCAGGCTGGCCGCCTGTTGCTCGGTGCGTTTGGAAAGATCGTCCGACGCCTGGCGGATCTCCCCTGCCCCGGCCCGTACCCCTTGCGTGTTCTGCGCAATGGAACCCATGGTCTCCTGCAGTTTTGCCATCGCGTTGTTGAAGTCGACCTTCAGGGTCTCGTAAGCGGGCGCCACCTGTTGCTGGAACCGCGCCGTAAGATCGCCACCGGCGAGGCTGGAAAGTGCGCCGGCCAGACCGTCCACCACCAGTTTCTGGTCCTGGCCGGAGGCGGCAAACGCGGCTTCCATCTCTGTTAATTTGCGGTCCAACTGGCTCTGAAATTCCTTGGCTTGAGCTTCCAGCTTCAGGCGCTCCTGCGCATTTTCCTTGAAGACCTGCACCGCCCCGGCCATGGCGCCGATTTCATCCTTGCGGCCAATGCCGGGGATAATGGCATCCAGGTCATGCTCTGCCAGCCGGCGCATGGCCGCGGTCATCTGGCTGATTGGCGTGGAAACCCCTTTGGTGATCAGCGCGCCGATAAGCAATGTGCCGAGCGACATGAGCCCCAACACGGTGCCGATGAGGATGGTGCTGGTTCTTGCTGCATGATTGGCGGCGGCGGTGAGTTGCGCGGCTTGGGCATCGTTATAGGCGATGTCGTCGTTCATGTTGACCGTGAAGTCACGCAGCTCGGTTTTGATGTCGTTGTTCAGCAGGCCGGTGACGGCGGCGTGGTTGCCAGTTTGATACGCTTCCGACATCTGCTGGATCGAGGCTTCAAGCTGCGTGAAATCGGTGTAGAAATTATTGCCGTCGCCGGCCTCACGGCCTGGGTCCATGGTCGGCTGGTATTTCGCCCACTGACTCTTGAAATCCAGCTCAACCTGATCGGTCTGGTTGAAAATTGTGATGCCGAGGCCAGAATCGCTCTGGTCGGCGGCAATGGCAGCGATGGCGACAAGCTGGCGTGCATCCTTGGACATGACGCCGAGGGGCTGAATTTGTGCGGTGTTGGCCGCCAGCGCATCGGCTTCATCGTTCAACAGCCGCACGCGGGTGATGGAGAACACACCGAGGATGATGGTGAACATGAGAATTGCCGCGAACGCGGCGAGAACTTTGTTCCGAATTGAAAAGTTATTGAAAAGCGTCATTCCCTGCGGCTCCGTGAACGGATGTATCTGGACTGGTTGCTGCGTAATCTGGCGGTTCTAGCAGGCACAGATTTAGGTTTGCTTAATTGCGGTGGCGGTTAGAACAGTTCCAGCTCGCCGGATTGCATTTCCATCTGCTCGGGCACCGGGGCGCCTTGCAGGCGGTATGCGAGGTCCGACAAAGTGATGTGATGCAGTGCGGTTTGTGAGTTCACGCGCCAGTCCTGCGGCAGCAGGCGGCCGATGGTGAGCACGTATTTGGACAACGCCGCGAGGCGCTGCGAGAGCAGGTCCAGCGTCTGCACATTGCGGTGGCAATCCGGGTCGTTCGCTACACGCAACAAGGCAGGGCTGAGCGAGGTCTGGAACTGTTCGGTAAAGCGCCCGAGTTCGTGGAACTCGTCGCCCAACGCCTCCAGAATTTCCGCCAACGGTGCATGATGTCTCTCATCTTCACAGGTTCGGCCTTCAACCATTCTGTCTCTCCAGCTAAAATAGTTCCACCGCCCCTTGGCTGGGCGGGGTGGATGGTACCGGACGGATGCGCTCAGCCCGTAAGATGGATTCGGTTTCCTTGGCCAGCAGCACCTGCCGCGCTCGGCCGGTGACTGGCCAGAACTGGATGCGCCGCCCTTGCTCACCGCGCAGGCTGCCGCCGGCGATGGCGATGCCTTCGGCGTTGAGAAAACGTTCGGCGAAGGTGGCGTTCAACTCACCAATATCGGTGAGGCCCTTGATCATGCGGGCGCCGCCAAACAGCTTGGCTTGCAGACGGTTGCGCTGCGCGCCGCGGCGGAGCAGGCCGTTGACCAGAAGCTCCATGGCATGCACGCCAAAGCGCATCGCGTCGCCTTCCAACTGGCGTTGTTTGGAGCCGGCGTCGGTGCCCGGCAGCAGGAAGTGGTTCATGCCCCCCAGGCCGAGCGTATTGTCCCAGATGCAGGCGGCGATGCACGAGCCGAGGATGGTGGTGAGCACGGTGTTTGGGTTGTCGTCGACATATTGCTCGCCTTGCACGATGTTGATTTTTTTTTCGGTGGCCTCGCGGGCATGTTGCAGCAGCTCGCTCATAGCGCTTTTTCCTTGCGGGTGGCGTTGGTGCTGAGCAGCACGCTTTCGGCGATGCGTTCGAGCGGCAATTGCCTGGTTACGGCGCCTAGCTCGTAGGCGGCCTTGGGCATGCCGTAGACGACGCAGCTGGCTTCGTCCTGGCCGATGGTCTCGCAGCCGGCTTGGCGCATTGCCAGCAGCCCCTCCGCGCCGTCGCGCCCCAGGCCGGTGAGGATGACGCCGATGGCGCGGCTGCCAAGGCAGCGGCAGACGGATTGAAACATCACATCCACCGAGGGGCGGTGGCCGTTGACGCGATCGCCCTCGTTCAAGGCGATGCGCGGGGCGGTGGGGCCGAGCAGTTCCAGATGCGCGCTGCCGGCGGCGAGGTAGACCTGGCCGGATTTCAGCGGCGCGCCGTTTACCGCCTCGGTCACCTCCGGCGCGCAGATTTTATTCAGTCGCGCGGCGAAGCTTTTGGTGAAGGCTGGGGGCATGTGCTGGCTGATGATGGTGGGCGGGCAGTTGGCGGGGAATTTTTGCAGGATGGCCATAAGCGCCTCCACCCCGCCGGTGGAGGAGCCGATGGCGATGAGTTTGCCGTCGGGCACATAGGCGGCGGTGGATGGGCGCGGGGTGGCGGACACCAGCCTTGGCTGGCGGCGGGATTTGGCCGCCGCTTTCACTTTTTCCGCCAGTTGTTCGAAACTATGCTGGTTGAAGGAGGAAGGTTTGGCGACACAGTCGAACGCGCCGATCTCCAGCGCGCGCAAATTCACATCTGCCCCGGCCTGGGTGAGGGTGGAGACCATGATGACCGGCGTGGGGCGCAGGCGCATGATCTTTTCCAAAAACTCCAGCCCGTTCATGTTGGGCATTTCGATGTCGAGCGTAATGACATCGGGCGCCAGCGCCTTGATGGCCTGGCGCGCCTCGTGCGGGTCAGCTGCCTGGCCGACGACCTCGATCTGCGGATCGGCACGCAAGGTGGCGGTGATGAGGCCGCGCATGGTGGCGGAATCATCGACGACGAGAACACGCACGGTCATGTGAAATTCGCCCAGGCGGCGCGGGGGCGGTAGATGGTGATGCCGTCGCTGCGCAGACCCGCTTCCGCGGTGCCGGTGACACGCTCGGAGTGGCCGATGTAGAGGGCGGCGTCCGGTGCCAGCAGGGGCAGGATGCGCGCCCAGATCATCTCCTGCGTGTCGTTTTCGAAATAAATCACCACATTGCGGCAGAAGATGGCGTCGAACTTGCCGCGCATCGGCCAGTTGCCGATGAGGTTGAGCTTGCGGAATTTGACCAGTGCGCGGGCCTCTTCGGCAATTTGCTGATGGCCGGTTTTCGGCGTGGCGAACCAGCGGTTGCGCAATGCTTCAGGCACGGCCTCCACCAACGAGGTTTCGTAGTTCCCCGCCGCGCCAACGGCCAGCACATTCGGGTCGATGTCGGTGGCGAGGATGCGGATATCGTATTTTCCGGCATCCGGCATGAGGGAAAGCAAAGTGAGCGCCATGGAATAAGGTTCCTGCCCGCTGGAGGCGGCGGCCGACCACAGCCGCACGACGTGGCCTTGTTTTGCCTTGGCGATGAGTGGCGGGAGAATATGGGTTTTTAGATGCTCGAAATGATGCGGCTCGCGGAAGAAGCGGGTGACGTTGGTGGTGAGCGACGCAACCATCTGCTGGCGCTCGGCCTCGCCGGCGGGGCTGGCGACCAGGGCACAGTATTCCGCGAAATTGTTCAAACCGAGCAGGCGCAGCCGTTTGGCAAGACGGGAATAGACCAGATTGGCTTTGTTCTCGGCCAGCGAAATGCCGGCCTCGGCGATCAGCATCGCGGCGATTACGCCAAAGTCGCGCTGCGTCATAGGGAACTCGCCCGACTCAGTCAGCCCCACCGCGGGTTTCGTGCCGCTGGACATGCCCATGGTCTGGCTCATGCGGCTTCCAGCTCACTTGGCGGGAGCACATGGTCGAGCGAAATGAGGCTGATCATGCGACCTTCCACCGGGAGCAGACCTTTGACGAAGGTTTTCACGAGGTCGGAGGCGACGTCCGGCGTGGGTTGGATGCTGGCGTCGCTGGCGGTGAGGATGTCCGACACCGCATCAACCAAAAGGCCGATCTGCTGGTGCGCGATCTGCACGACGATGATGACGTTGCGCGCGCTTGGCTCGTTGCTCGGCAGGCCGAGGCGCACGGCAAGTTCCACGATCGGTAGCACCGCGCCGCGCAGGTTGATGACGCCGCGCACATAATGCGGCGCGCGGGGCAGCGCGGTGGCGGCGGTCCAGCCCCGGATTTCGCGCACGGCCATGACGTTGATGCAAAATTCCTGGCGCCCGACACGGAAGGCGATCAGCTCGCGGGTGTTGGCATCGCCACTCACAGATTTAGCCATGATTCAACGGGCCTCCGCTAAGGATAATTCAGAACGGCCCGGCTCGCCGCGCGTGGATTCGTTGCGTGCCGTTTTCACCACCGCGTCCACGTCGAGAATTAGCGCCACGCGGCCGTCGCCCATGACGGTGGCGGCGGCGATGCCTGGCACGGCGCGGTAGTTGGCTTCCAGGCTCTTGATGACGACCTGACGCTGGCCGTGGATGGCATCCACCAGCAGCACGGCGCGCACACCGCCCTCGCCTTCCACCAGCAATGCCACGGACTGGTCAGGCTCGACAAACTCCTCGCAATAACCAAGGGAGGCTGCGACATCGACCATCGGCACATAGCCGCCGCGCAGGCGGATGACGTTGATTTCGCCGTCCAGGGGGAACACGTCAGCGGCTTTGGGTTTGAGCGTTTCCACGATGGCGCCGAGCGGGATGATGAGCGTGTGGCCGTGTGCGGAGACGACCATGCCGTCCAGCACCGCCAAGGTGAGCGGCAGGCTGAGGGTGAAGGTGGAGCCGTGGCCGGGACGCGAGGCGATGGAAATTCGCCCGCCCAGTGCGGCCACGGACTGGCGCACCACATCCATGCCGACACCCCTGCCGGAAATGTCCGACACCGTGCTGGCCGTGGAAAACCCCGGCAGGAAGATGAGGTTATCGATTTCATCGTCAGTGAGCGTGGCGTCCGGTGCGACCAGGCCGTTTTCCACCGCTTTTTGTTTGACGCGCTCGCGGTTGATGCCCGCACCGTCGTCGGCGACTTCCAGCACGATGCGCCCGGAGCGGTGCAGTGCGGTGAGGCGCACCACGCCTTCAGCCGGTTTGCCGGCGGCATGGCGTTTTTCCGGGGATTCCAGCCCGTGGTCGATGGCGTTGCGGATCATGTGGGTGAGCGGGTCGGCGATGCGCTCGATGACGGTTTTGTCGACCTCGGTGCCCTCGCCTTCCGTGAGCAGGCGCACCTGCTTGCCGGTTTGCGCCGCGACCTCACGCACCAGACGCGGCATGCGCTGGAACACCGAGCGTACCGGCTGGGCGCGGATGGCCATCACACTGTCCTGGATTTCCCGCGTTAAATGCTCCAACTCTTCCAACGCCATGGCGACGCCGGAGGCACGCGCGATGCCGGCTTCCAGTACGCGCTGGCTCAGCATGGCCTCGTTGATGACGAGCTCGCCGACGAGGTCGATCAGGCGGTCCACACGGTCGAGGTCGACACGGATGGTGGCGCTGACAGCGGCGGCACTTTCCGCCTTGGCCGCCATGGCTTCCACCGGGTTGGATTTTTGCGCCGCTATTTGCGGGGCTTCGTGGTGTTCCGGTTCGGCCGCGACGACTTCTTCGTCCTCCGGCATGGACGGCGGAAAGAATTCGAAGGAGAAGCCGTTGTCGCCTGTAATCACGTCACCGGGCTTTAATACCGGCTCGGCGGCGGCGGCGGAAATTTCCAAAACGCAATCGTCTTCAACGAATTCAAAGACATTACGGACCGCCTGCTCGGGGCAATCAGCTTCCAGCGTGATGTTCCAGGTGAGATAGGCGCCTTCCGGGTCCAGTTCGCTCAGTTCGGGCAGGCCGGTTACATCGAGCGCCACCTGAACCGGGCCGAGACGGCGCAGTTCGCGCAGCAGCAGGGCGGTCTCATTGGCTTTGGCATAGAGCGCGGGCGTGGGGGTGAAGGCGATGTTCCAGACCGGCACCTTGGGCGTGGCTTTGGGCTTGGGTGCTGGCGGGGGTTCGTGTCCGAGGTTGCTGATCTGGATGAATTCCACCACCAGCGCCGCGGTGCGCGCCTCATCCACCGTGCCGTTTTCGCGTGCCGCACGCACGAGGTCCGCCAACACATCAGCCGCGCGCAGCAGCAGGTTGAGTACCGCGGGGCCGGCGGCGAGTGTGCCGGAGCGCACCTGGTCCAGCGCAGTTTCGAACACATGGGCGAAGCGCACCAGCGCATCCAGGGCAAAAATCCCCGCACCTCCCTTAATGGAATGTACCGCGCGAAACACGGCATTCACCGTCTCCGCCTCTGCGGTGCCGCTTTCCATCAGGATCAGCCCGGCCTCAAGCTCGGCAAGCTGCTCCTCGCATTCCTGAAAAAACGTTTCGCGGATGGCTGCCATCGGGTCCAATGGATTAACTCCTGCGCTCAGGCCGCAACGCGGCGAATGGCTTCAACAAGCTTGATGGGATCGAAAGGCTTGACGATCCATCCGGTTGCACCCGCAGCGCGGGCGCGGTTTTTTTTCTCGATGTCGACCTCGGTGGTGAGCACCAGGACCGGCATCGAACGCCGCGTTTCATCGCGCCGCACGGCTTCGATAAAGCCGAACCCATCCATGCGCGGCATGTTGATGTCGGTGACGATTACGTCGGGACGCTCGGTTTCCAGAACCTCCAGACCATGCAGACCATCCTCGGCCTGCAACACGCGAAACCCGGCGGCCAGCAGCGAATGCCGAAGCATGTCGCGCATGGCCCGCGAATCATCGACGGTGAGTACGGTCGTGATCATTCAGACAGTTCCTTGCAATATGTTAGAGTTTTTGGGGCGACGCCGAGCAGGTCGAGTGTTGCCAGAAAGTCCTCGGAGCAATTTGTTAAGCGCAGTTCGCAATCGTCCACCACCCAGGCAGCGCGTGCCGCGAGTAGAACCTGCAGGCATTGTCCGCCTAGCCGCTGCACACCGGCGGCATCCACGTCGAGCGCGCGCCCACGCCGAACCAGAAATTCTTCCAGCAGGGTTGAGGCGGCTACCAGGTCCAACACTGCTGGCAGGGCCAGAACGCACGTCTCTTCTTGAGATTGTTCCATGACTTATACGAACTTTCCTTAAGGTGCGGATATTAGAATTCGTCCCAGTCTTCCGTCGCCGAACCACTAGGTTCGCTACTGCGGGATACCGCAACGAACTTTCCGGTTGGGGCATGGACCGGGATGCGCGGTTTTTTTGCCGGCGCAATGGTTCGTGTCACTGGCGGCATCACTTCGACTTGGCCGGTCTGGAATTGCGCGACGAGGCGGGAAAGCTTCTCGGCCTCGGCGACCAGACTGTGGCTGGCGGCGGTGGTTTGTTCCACCATGGCCGCGTTCTGTTGTGTCACCTGGTCCATCTGGTTTATCGCCGAATTCACCTCGGCGAGACCCGTGGCTTGCTCTTGCGCGGAGGCGGCAATTTCATTCACCAGACTGTTCAGGCGTTCCACCTGTTCCACGATCCGGCCCAACGCCTTGCCGGTTTCACCCACCAGGCGCACGCCGGTGGCGACCTGCTGACCGGAGGCCGATATCAGCGACTTGATCTCTTTCGCCGCATCGGCGGAGCGCTGCGCCAGGGCGCGAACCTCGGTTGCCACCACCGCGAAACCACGTCCGGCATCCCCTGCCCGAGCGGCTTCCACCCCGGCGTTGAGCGCCAGCAAATTGGTTTGGAACGCGATTTCGTCGATCACGCCAATGATGTTGCCGATCTGCTTGGAAGAGGTCTCAATCCCCGACATCGCACTCACAGTGTCACGCACCACCGCGCCGGAGCGTTCGGCATCGGTCTTGGCTGTGCTCACCACGTCGCGCGCGGCATTTGCACCGTCGGCGGTTTTACGGACGGTGGCGGTAATTTCATCCAGCGCCGCGGCGGTTTCTTCCAGGCTTGCCGCCTGCTGTTCGGTGCGTTTGGAGAGATCATCCGACGCCTGGCGGATCTCCCCTGCCCCGGCCCGCACCACCTTTGTGTCCAAAGCGATGGAACCTAAAGTCTCATGCAGTTTTTCCATGGCGTGATTGAAATCGCCGCGTAGTTTTTCATACTCACTGGAAAATTTTGTGGCCAGCCGGAATTGTAGATCGCCGCTGGCAAGCTGCTCCAATCCGGCCGCCAAGGAGTCGACAACGAATTTTT
>Ga0182014_10000387_pt1 | contig 57627 bp, 49 predicted proteins | sample 612S2DmetaG_FD_120489 | JGI IMG/M metagenome (GOLD analysis project Ga0182014, IMG submission 120489) | Permafrost microbial communities from Stordalen Mire, Sweden - 612S2D metaG | ecosystem: Environmental > Terrestrial > Soil > Wetlands > Permafrost | place: Sweden: Stordalen | collected... | reverse complement strand
CCAGATCGGAGGCCGCGACCGAGACCTCGCCCGAGATGGCGTAGCAGATGCCATTGGGGGCCTGCGACACCGGAGTTTGCCGAACCACCTCCTCCGGCGAACGCGTGATTGCGGATGCAGCTTGCGACATAAAAGTATTCTAGCGCACTAACCCAGCCCGGACGCGACTTGCGGCCTGCCTGCCAAACAGGGCCACGCCGACAGCGTTACAATCAACGTCGATGTCCGCCAACAAAATCCCCGCCACCAATCCCGGCTGGTACTTGATCCCACCGCGGGTTTTGCTGGTCACTTTCCTTGTGACCCTGCTGGCATTCGCCATGAGCCTGCTGCTCGGCATTCTGGGAGTCGCGGTCGCGGCCCGTTTCCGCGGCTTCCCTCCAAATATGGCCACAGCTTATCGCCATATCGCCTTGCCGGCTGCGGCCTTGGTCGGCGCGATTGTCTTGGTCTCCGCCAGCGTAATCGAAATTCGCCACTACCGCCAGACCAAAGCTCTGGCCGAAATCGAACGCATAAGCTCCTAGTGGCCTGTCCCAGAAATACGCGGCATAAGTCCGCACGTTCGTTCGACGCGACGCATAATGCGTCGGTGCTGCGAGCAAAGTACATAGATCCTTCGCTTTGCTCGGGATGACAGCGCGGACTTATGACGCAAACTTTCGGGACACCACGCTAATGTAGGCGCGGGCGTCGTCGCCCGTGCTGGACCACAATAGGCTTTCAGTAAGCCTTCACGAAAAAGTAAACCGTCATCCCCGCTCCCACCAGAATGACGAACCCGCGCACCCACGCCTGCGGCAGTTTCTGAGCATAATGCGCGCCAAAGTATCCGCCCACGATGGCTCCGCCAATCATCACGATCGCCTGCGGCCAATAAATGGCCCGCGCCACAATGAACGCCAGCACCGCGATGCCGTTAATCGCCATCCCCAGCACGCTCTTCAGCGCGTTCATGGCATGAATATCGGTCATGCCAACCGCCGCCAGCATTGCCAGGTTTACGATGCCCACGCCTCCTCCGAAGTAGCCACCATAGATGGCCACGAAAAGTTCGAAGATGGAAGCGCCCACGATCGCCGCCGTCGTCGCGTCATGCCCCACGCTGGAGACGCGTTTACCCGCCAGCCGTTTGCCAAACACAAACAGCAGAGTCGCTCCCAGCATCAGCCACGGAATCACGCGCATGAAAGTCTGCGCCGGCGTTTTCAGCAGCAAACACGCACCGATCAGCCCGCCGATGAAGCTGGTCACCAACAACGGCACCATCACCCGCCTGGGCACATCGAGCCGGTTGCGATAAGCCCCGCCGCTGGCCGTCACCCCGGTCCACAGTGCAACGGTGTTGGTTGCGTTCGCCGGAATAGGAGGCACGCCGGTAAATAGCAGCGCGGGAAAAGCCACGAAACTGCCTCCGCCGGCGACCGCATTCAGCGCTCCGCCCAGAATGCCGGCGACAAAAAGAAAGATGGCAGTTGCAAGGGTCAAGCATAAAGGTTTATCACAATGCCCGGCAGCGTCCCAATCTAAGAACCGCGAAACGCCAGGCAGTCCACTCACTTCCCCCCCAGCAGGTGCCACGCTTCTTTGTAGCAAGCGTGCTTGGAGAGCGGGTTGTGCGGCGACAGACCGATGACATACTTTACCTGGCTCGCGACTTCAATCGGGATGATGTACCAACTCTCGGTTGGAATCACATAGATCGCGAAAAAGTCTATCTCTGCGGCCGTATAGCGCCTTTTCGCGCTGCCTTGGATTGTGCAGGCATAGAGATTGCGCCGCCGGTTGCTGGTGGATTTCACTTGGATGCGCAGGAACCGTCCGCCACTCTCGACCACGAAGTCGTACCGGCTGCTGTCTCCCCAAGGCTTAATCACGCGCAGGCCGTGCTCGGCAGCGCGCGTCATAAAAAGCAGCTCGGCCCATTCTCCGCGCAGCTTGAACCCGCCGCGGGCGGTCCCACCTTCTTTGAACATTGAATTGTCCCGGAAATAGAAAACGCGGCCAGAAGGGCCGCGTCTGAGAATTGATCTCTAATTTAATGATAGCAATTTCGAGGGGTAAACTATGACATGATTGCCAACTTTATATTTAGCCTGTTCTCATCGACTTAGACCTGATCGTGTAATTTTGCTCTATTGACAAGCATTTTCCCGGATTTTGTATAACCGGCAGCTAATCGCGCAAGACGGACACTCCTGTGGGCCTAAGTTACCGCAAGCGAAGGTTCACTTTGCCGGACTTGGTAATACTCGCGATAAACGGCGGAGCATATCTTCTGCAGACTCGAATCATGTCGCGGAGGGCCAAGACCAGTATCTCGGCCATTTCCGCCCCGCTATAATTTCCTGAGCTGAAGTAGAACTCGCGGACGCGGTGTTCCAGCACTGCGGCTTTTTCCAGTTCGTTGAACCGGATACGCTTGTCTTTCGTTATCAATATCCAGCCGTGCTCGCCGACAAACGGCAACCAAACTGAGTCTTCCGTGCCGGGCGCAAAATGCTGGCCATGGCGTTCGTGTTTCACGCCATTCTGGACGAGAGCGTCGAGAATCGGTTTGCAGTTGTGAAGATTTTCGTCGAGATAAAGAACGAAGTCTTCAGGCAGCGACAGCGGCCGTCCTCTGCTCCCAGCGGATTGCTTCTTCGATCTGCCGCGGCTTGACGCCATATTCGAAAGCGAGATCGTCTATGGATTCCCGGGCATTGAACCTGGAAGCGACCACCGCAGTCGAAATGCCGGTGCCCGCAATCACCGGCTTGCCAAAACCCACCGCCGGATTAATCTGGATCAGCCTGGGCTCGTTCTGCGTTCTCTCCATGACGAATGGGTAGAGCTTGAAGAGACCTCTGGGATCGCGTTCGACGCGTTCCAAATAAAGCTCCATCACTCCGGGGATCAATATCTGCTGGTCTTTCGAGAGATTCACGACGTTGCCGAGGTGCTCGATGAACAGATCCCGGCGATCGGTTTGGAAAGCCTGCTCGATGAGCGGATGTTTGTGCTGAACGTACTTCGCGAGAGTGATGAGAGCCTTGCGCACCTTGGGAATGCGGACATCGTAAATCGCTCGCATGCTGCTCAGCATGTAGCATTCGAGCAAGTTGCTGAACGACAGTCGAGGCGGCTCCGCGCTGGCCAACTTGATCAGCGGAGGGACCGAGCCTCCGCCCTTGAGCCAGTAGGCGAGAGTATTCTGGGGTACCCTGAGGTACTGCGCAGCCTCAGCCACCCCGTAGATCGGAGTTTCCATCATCCCGTTGGTCGATGCCTTCATTGGACCTCCGCTCGACCTAAGCATAACACCAGAGGCAGAGCCGAAATTTTTCTGCGGCGATTCTTGGGACCTGAAGGGGACGGGCTCGCATGTCCGTTCGAATGCGTCGTTAGCTGTGTTCCGTCTCTTCCTTCGATCCCTCCGCCCTTGCCCGGCTTCCCCGCTTAGTAGGGCGCCTCAACATAAAAATTTCCATGTAGTGGTCTATCACCATCGGAAGTTCCCGCAACATCATATGGGTGTCTTTATTCCCCATCCCCATTTCCTCCATGAAGGGCCCGCGCACCGTTACCTCGGCAGCGTCTCGAAACGTCCTCAGCGCTTCCCGCGCGCGTTCGAGGTTGCCACCTTTTGCTCTCCGGTAGGCTTCCAGACCTATTTCATACAGCCATGGGAAATCGTCGCGAACCATACTGGCAATGATCAAAATGCCAATCGGATCACCCGTCCGCTTTGAGATCATGTGGGCCATATCGTCAATCATCATCGGGTGAAGACGCCTGAAGGGAAATCTTCTAGGTCGGAATCGTTCGGCTCCCTCAGCCATTCGTTCCAGACGGATAGGTAGCTCACGAACAATGAGCTTCATTTCTTCCAAGACCTTCGCCACAGATCCTTCGCTATTTATTGTTTCGCTTTTTTCAGTCGCCTCCCTACCACCAATTGTCTTCAGAACCTGGGCAACGCTTGCCTTGAACACCTGTACCTGGGCTGTAACGACACCCGGGTCGGGATCCAAGCTGGAGATTCGGCGACATAACTGAAGCACGAGTTTTGCGAGGGAGTCTTCGCTATCGTCGCTATTCTGAAATTGGTAAAAGGGTCCGGCGCTCACCCTACTTAAGGGAACGCCCAATGCTATTCCGTGTACAGGCGTCCCCAATTTCCCTTTTGCTACTCCCGCCTCGTACAGTATCCAAGGCCGGTCAAGGCTGCGCTCCGTGAGGAGGCACACGACATCCGACGCCTTATCAAGTTTCGACATCAATATCTTGTACCATTCATCTCCAAATTCAATGCCTTCGGTTCCTTTCTTGTCCGACGAGCGGAAAGACTTCAGCATGCCAGCGCTGACGCTCTTAAGGAGCTTGCTGAACGCCTCTGCTAAGTCTGCGTCGCGGCCGTCGTGGCTAATAAACACCAACGGCGACTCAGCCAATTTGGGTGCTTCGAGGATGTTCTCTTTTGGATCGGGCACGTGTTCCTCCATCTACGTTTCTAATATTTCCGCTTTGGGGTCAGGGGCCGGACGAACGATTGGCATGCAGGCGCAAACGCGGGCGGCGATGAAGAATGGAGACCTATCGTCGTCTTCGTTGGCCTGTCTAATTTCCGAGATTGCGGTCGCGAGATCGATTTCGCGCGTGGTGCTACTCCCTTCGGGGAAAGGGGAATACGTTCCGGCTTATAGCGCATCTCTTGCTGCCGAGCTCTGCTCGACTGGGCGGACGAGGGCGTCCGCCACTACGTGGTTAACTACGCCAGAAAAATCCGCTCTATCTCACACTCCTGGGCCGTCGGGTCGAACGTGACTTTGAAGTGGTCGAAGAATCCATTCATCCCGAGAAGTCCTGCAATGGGCAAATCTTCGGAAAAGCCCGCTCGAATGTTTATGATTCCCCCAGGCGCAAAGAGCACGATGTCGTGAAGATAGTTGCGCGAGGTTCCATTGATGCCGAGCGCTTCTTCGATCGTCCCTTTTTCGATTTCTAGCCCGATAAATCGGCCAATGCTGGCGTGAAAAATGCAGCGCGATGCACCCGAGTCGATCACTGCTTCGAACCGCTTGGTGCGAGGCGCATTCTTGGAAGGCAGCGCAATGTTGATGTTCAGCATCGCGCTGTAGGTAACTCCACCGCCGTGCAGTGGATATTGTTTGTACGGTAATTTCAGAATCTACACCGACAGCGGTAACCAGACCTTCGGGGTCTTCAGAAGAACTGGGTCTGATACGCCTGCGATCTCGCTATTTCTAACAGCCTCTTCATAGGTTGAGCCAACTGCCACGATTTTGCTCTCATCCTCGGACAAGGCAATCCATTTGTCGAGTGGAGCTGAGCGCAAGGCTTCAAGACGCGGGTCGGTTTCGCTAGCCATACTTCTTTAGACTCCAAAGCCTACTCTAAGGGTTCGCCTGGGTCAACGTAACTTAGGACCCTCGCCGCTATGCCTTCGGTATCAATAAGTTAGCCAGTTCAACGGGCGCCCTCCTGAGGCTGAGGCGAGCTTTGCTCGACCGGGTACACGAGGGCGTCCCCCCTGCGTGAGCGATTACTGAATCAGCGTGCCTCCGTTGGTTGGTTCTTCTTCTGGCGGGATCACTACCGCCGCGGCGACCCTGTCTCCCGCTTCGATATTCAGCAGGCGGACGCCTTGGGCTGAGCGGCCTGACTCGCGGATGAATTTCGACTCGATGCGGATGATTTTGCCGTACTGGCTGATCAGCATGACCTCGGCGTTTTCGGTGACCTGCGCGATGCCTACGACTTTGCCGTTGCGTTCGGTGGTCTTTACGTTGATCACGCCTTTGCCGCCGCGGTTGGTCAGGCGGTATTCGTCGGCGGCGGTGCGCTTACCGTATCCGTTTTCGGTGACGGAGAGGATGAGCGAGCCTTTCTTACCGACGTCTTCGACTTCGTCGGTGGGAATCGCGGACGAATCGCCCGCTACCACACTCGGCTTGGCTGGCGGCTCTGCTCCTGGCTTTGCCGTGGTGGCCATTCCGACGATGTAGTCTTTTTCGCCAAGGTTCATGCCGCGCACTCCGGTGGCGTTGCGGCCCATGGAGCGGACGTCGGTTTCTTCGAAACGGATGGCCTGGCCGTCGTGCGAGGCCAGGAAGATGATCTGCACGCCGTCGGTCAGGCGCGCCGCTACCAGTTCGTCGCCCTTTTCAATGTTGATGGCGATAATGCCTCCGGCGCGGACGTGCGAGAAATCTTTCAAGTCGGTCTTTTTGACCGTGCCGTTGCGCGTGGCGAAGAAAACGTATTTGCCTTCTTCTTCCAGATTGCGGACAGCAAGAATGGTTCGAACTGTTTCGCCGGGTTGCAGCGCGAGCAGACTGCCCACGTGTTTGCCCTTGCCGGCTGCGCCTACGTCGGGAATTTCGTACACCTTCAGCCAGTAGACGCGTCCGGTGTTGGTGAAGATAAGAATGAACGCATGCGTGGACGCGATGAAGAGATGTTCGACGAAATCTTCGTCGCGGGTCTTCATGCCCATGCGGCCCTGGCCTCCGCGGCGCTGGTTGCGGTAGGTGGAAATCGCGGTGCGCTTCATGTAGCCGGAGTGGCTTACGGTGACGGCCATCTGCTCGTCGGCGATGAGATCTTCGAGATGAATCTCGGCAGCTTCGTCTTCGATGACGGTGCGGCGCTCGTCGCCGTAGAGCTTCTTGACTTCTTCGAGCTCTTTGATGATCACGCCGCGGAGTTTCTTCTCCGAACCTAAGATCGATTCGAAATCGGCAATGTTGTCGCGAGTCTGCTTCAACTCTTTGTTGATTTCGTCGATCGAGAGCCGGGTCAGGCGATGCAATTGCAATTCGAGGATGGCATCGGCTTGAATGCCGGTGAACGGCTTTTCGGGAGGAAGCTTGGGTGCGCCGCCCGTGGTGTTGATATCGATCTTCCTGCCGCCGAAGTAGGCGATCAGGTTTTCACGCGCGTCGGCGCGGTTGGCGCTGGCGCGAATGATGGTGATCACATTGTCGAGGTGATCGAGCGCGGTGAGATAGCCCTCGAGAATGTGCTCGCGATCTTTCGCTTTGGCCAACAAATACGCAGTGCGCCGCCGGACCACATCCACGCGGTGATCGATAAAAAGTTGGATAGCTTGAATCAGTCCCAATTCTTTTGGCTGCCCATTTACGACAGCCAAAAAAATCATGGAAAAACCTTCCTGCATCGAGGTGTGCTTGAAAAGCTGGTTGAGCACGATTTGCGGCTCGCCGCCACGCTTGAGTTCGACCACGATGCGCATGCCGTCGCGGTCGCTTTCATCCCGGATATCTGAAATGTCGTCGATGATCTTGTCGTTGACGAGTTGGGCCATGCGTTCGATCAGGCGGGCTTTGTTTACCTGATAGGGAATCTCGGTGACGATGATTGCCTGGCGGTCTTTGTTGAAAGTTTCGATTGCGGCTTTGGCGCGCATCATGAAGCGGCCGCGGCCGTGTTTGTAGGCGTCGAGGATTCCACTCCTGCCGTGAATAATTCCGGCCGTGGGGAAGTCCGGCCCCTTGACGATCTGCAGAATCTCGGCTAGCTGAGTCGCAGGATTGTTCACCAGCAGGATGGTGGCATCGACGATTTCGGTCAGGTTGTGGGGCGGGATTTTGGTTGCCATGCCCACGGCGATTCCGTCGGACCCGTTCACCAGGAGGTTGGGAATGCGCGTGGGAAGAACGTCGGGCTCGATTTCGTTGCCGTCGTAATTGGGGCGGAAGTCAACCGTTTCTTTATCCAGGTCCTCGAGCAGAGCGGAGGCTACTCGCGTGAGGCGCGCTTCGGTGTACCGGTCGGCCGCGGGCGGATCTCCGTCCACCGAACCGAAGTTGCCTTGCCCGTCCACCAGTGGGTAGCGCATCGCAAACGGCTGAGCGAGCCGTACCAGGGCGTCGTAGACCGCGAGGTTGCCGTGCGGATGGTATTTGCCCATGACTTCGCCGACGATTCTGGCGCACTTGCGGGTCGAGCGATTGGGAGCCAGCCCCATCTGCTGCATAGTGTAGAGAATGCGGCGGTGCACGGGCTTCAATCCGTCGCGCACGTCGGGGAGAGCACGGCCAATAATGACCGACATGGAATAGTCGAGATACGAGCGCCGCATCTCTTCTTCGATATTTACCGGTTGAATATTGAGCGCGCCGGGATTGCCACCTTCGCCGGGGGGCGGAGGAGTTAACGGTAACTGGGGATTTTCGTCGTCAGGCATTTTCGGTTCTCAGGTCCAGATTCAGTTGTGGGTTCTCGGTTGCCAGTTCTCAGAGGCCGCGCTGCATAGATGTATCCGTAACTTATTGCATTAACAGGAGCTTAATGGCTATGTAGATAAGGGAAATTATATCATATTCAGCGCGCTGAAAGTTGCTGTTTCAGGTCCGCGCAGGCTGGGGAAACAGTAAGGCAAGAAGACTACGGTCTGGTAACGACTTCGTTCGGAGCGGAAGGCAGGATGAAGCGGATGCCGGCCTCGTGATTCGCCTGGATGGTCGCAGGGATGTTGAGCGCGGAGACTTCGATGTTCTTCGTCCAGTGGCCGCTCTGCCAGTAATCTCCACTGGCGTAAATCGTGTTTCCCACGATCGCGTATTCGGGCCACCTGTTCGCGATGGCCATCGCGAAAGATCAGAACCGTCGGAGGGAGTTCTGGTCGAACCGGGTGGGGAGTGAGCGCTGAAGAAGGCGCATTCGTTTCACGCGGCGATTGCTGCATTCCTTCAAGGCGCACATACCGGTTGCCTTGCAACTCAATCATTAACGGCTCGGATTTTATTTCTGGCGGGGCATCGGCATGAGTCGTCGGCTGCACCATGACGTACTGAGGTGGGATGGTCAACGGGGCGACCGGATAGTCCGCATAGAACGGGTCTCCGAGGAGGATCGGGCTCCGGCCAAACGAGTGGGATTGGGACCGTCCGGCAAATGAAATGCCCATGCTATGCCCGAAGCCGGGGCCACGCGTCTGCGCCATTGCGCCCGGCGCGGCGATTGCCGCGCCCAACAGCGCCACGATCAGGGCGACGATCCGCATACGCTAGTTCGTTTCAGCAGTCGCGGGAAGCTGGAAGTCGATGCCGCGGTCGTCATTTTGCTTCGCAGTCGCGGTCAGGTCAAGATCGGCGAGAGCAATTTTCTGGCGATGTCCGCTGGTCAAGTCGAATAAAGTGCTCCCAACAATTGCGTAGTTCGCAACTTCGAGTTGATGGCCGTCCTTAAACACGAGCACGGTCTGAGGCTGATCGGAGGCCGGAGTGGTTTCGGGCTGCCCGTCCGCGTCGGGCTGCGGGTTGCGTGCCCTGCTTGGGACCGGAGCTGGCGGAGGGGTTGTCCCTGATCCGCGCCGATCAAAAATTGTGGGGCCGCCGTTGTACTGGTCGTCCGGCGGGTTATCGGCGGCATCATTTCCGGAATCGTAATAGCCGTAATATGGCACGGCGTAAGCCGCGCCCCACGCGAGCGATTTTTCGCGATGAGGGTGGCGAGAGTTCTGGGTCGAATTCGGGTTCGACGTAACTGTGCCCCGGAAGCAGCAAGTCGGAGAATTGGGGGTGTAGCCCCGTGGCCCGAGCGAAGTGACACTGGGCGCAACTCCGTTAACTTGACGGCCGCCAAATCCTGGTGAAGAGACTGACGCAGGCGTGCCGTTGACTTGGGCGCGGGCTGTGGTGCTCGGCATCAACCCAAGAAAACCGAGCGCGAACAGCACCAACGCGAAACTCGCCCCAGTAGCGCGATTCAGCGGTTGCAAGGAAAAGTCATGTTGTAGTTTTCGAGACATGGAGCACTCCCCCTGTAAATATTAGAACATGAGATGGTGGGGGAAGTTGTGTGCCTAAAGAGAATTACTTTCGTGCTGGGGTGGGAGACTTTCGCTCCGAGCTAAGTAATTGAAAAACCGGGCTCTGGGCCGGTCAGTGCTGCGGCGAATGTGCGTCTGCCGCTCGACATGCTGGAAGCCCGGGTCGATAGCTGGATTGCAAGTCAGCTTCTGAATCGGGGGAGTAGATGAAGGTCCCTCATCTGGTTTGAAGCGAGTTGCTCGGCAAACCGCGCTCACGGCCTGCCGACGCGGGCCAGTTCTGCCAGATTCCAAAGCGCATTAGCTATCAGCAGTCCCCAGACGCAGGCCATTACCAGATCGCGCCAGTGGGTTTCCAGCAGGTCGGCGGCGATTCCGGCGACAAATACAAACAAGAATGGCGTTGCCATCAGTTGAAATCCGAATCCGGGATAGTGGGGCATGCCCAGGCTGAATGCAAGGAATAACGCCGCGATCATCAGAGGGGCCGTATTGCCGAAATACCTTGGCCGGCGCCACACAATGTACGTCACCAGAACCACCGGGATCGCCACCAACAGCGCCGGGCCGCTCTGCCCGATTTGCGCCAGAATCCGCAGGTAGGTTTCGGGTATGACAAATGCCTGCCAGGTGATTCCGAAAAAACTGGCATGGCGCACGCCTTGCCAAAAAACGCCGGGCCGAAAAAGATACGAGGCGAACAGGAGCACGAATGCGACTCCACACGCCGAAGCCCAAATCGCCGCTGCCGCCCAGCGTCGGGTGGGAGCCAGATAGAGCATGAACCCAAGTGCGATGGGAAGAAGGATGATCAGCGAAAATTGAGAGCCGATGGCTAACGCCAGCGAGAGTCCCAGCAACAAAATGCGCCGCCAGTTCCACAGGATAACCTCGCGCGGCGCATACAAAGTGTGGGCCACCGCGATAGCAGTAAAGATGGCGCCGAATGCGCCCCAAGCCGCACCGATTTCCGGCTGCGCGGAATACAACGTGCTGCTGCGGAGGATCGCAGGCGAGAAGCAGTACAGCGTCAACGCGATGTAACCGCCCGCGTTTCCGTAGAGCCGGTGCGACACGTACCACAGAGACGCGCCCAGCAGCACGCCAAAGATGAGATATGGCGCTCGCGCCAGCCATCCCCAATAATGAAAAGATCCTGACTCTGCGGTGCCGGTCCAGCCCAGCATTGGTAGAGAAGCCACCAGGTACCAGAGTGGCGAGTGGTCGGGATCGTAGCCGTCGTTGTGATCGATTTCGGGCGAAGTAGGAGTCCCGGCCTCCAAGCGCTCGACGGACGGTGTTCCCGCGATCGATTCCCCGCTCCACTGCTGCTGTCCTTCGACAATGCGGAAGACATGGGATGAGTCCACTTCCAGTGGCTGCGTGCCGCGCACGATTAGCCAGCCACACTGGGCCAGGAAGCCGAGCAGGAGGAATCCAGCCAAAACCTGGGGCCGGCCAAAGCGTTCGCGCGTGAGAAATTTACCCATGAAGGGACGGCGAGTGTTTTACCATGTCCGGGGACGATTGGAAAAACCTCCGCTATGGATGATGTAACAGAAAGCTCGCCGCCTGCAAATATCGACCCGCTGGAAGAGCGGCCCAATCCGCATGATCCCGGTTTAAGGAGCCCGCTAGCGCAGCCAAGGCTGGAGCCGATGCCTACGATGTTTGTCGGTTCCGAGGGGCTGCGAGCCGGATGGCGTCTGCTGCTTTACGTGGTCATGTGGAGGGGACTCCGCATGCTCCTCGGTGTTCTGCTGGATGATCTCGATCCGCATGTGACGATCAGACTCTGGCTCGACCTGATTGCGGAGTTGGGGTCGTTCGTCGTGGTCGCCATTCCAGCGGTGGTCATGGGATGGATTGAGAAACGTCCCTTTGGCGACTACGGCCTTCCCGGGCGCGGCGCGTTTGGCAGATCGTTCTGGATGGGCATGGTTTGGGGCCTGGTCGCGATTACAGGGCTGATGATCGCCATCGGCGGCGTAGGCGACTTCTCCCTGGGAGCGGCCGCCTTGCACGGCCAGCGTGTCTTGAAATTTGCCGCTTTCTGGGGCGCGTTTTTTCTTGCTGTTGGTTTGTTCGAAGAGTTCCTGCTGCGCGGCTATGCCCAGTTCACGTTGGCCCAGGGAATCGGTTTCTGGCCCGCTGCGCTGCTGCTTTCCAGTTACTTCGCAGTCCTGCATTTCGGGAATCCGGGAGAAACCTGGGTGGGGTTGCTCGCGGTCGTGGCCATCGGACTTTTTTTCTGTCTGACCCTTCGCCGCACCGGAACCTTGTGGTTCGCCGTCGGCTTTCACGCGTCATGGGACTGGGGCGAGAGCTATCTGTACTCCGTACCCGACAGTGGCGGCATGGTGACCGGACACCTGATGCATTCATCCTTTCACGGCTCGCATTGGATCACAGGCGGCTCGGTCGGGCCAGAGGGAAGCGTGCTGGTGTTCGTCGTGATTGCGCTGACTTGGGTGGCGTTTGATCGGGTGTATCCGGAGGTGAAGTACGGGGCGTCATAACTCGTTTTTATAATAGAGCGCTGGCGTCCACAGCGGTAGGTTAGATATCCAGGTTCTTCACATCCAGGGCGTTGTCTTCGATGAACTTGCGGCGGGCTTCCACGTCCTCGCCCATCAGCGTCGTGAAGATGGTTTCGCATTCCGTGATGTCTTCGAGCTTTACTGACAACAGCGTGCGCCGCTCCGGGTCCATGGTGGTTTCCCAAAGTTGCTGTGAGGTCATTTCGCCCAGACCTTTGTATCGCTGTACGATGTAATCCTTGCGGCCTTCCGCCAGCACGTAGTCGAAGAGATCGCGTGCCGTGGCTTTCTCCACCAACTGAGGTTCGGCGGGCTTCTTCTTTGCCACGGCTTTCGCAGGTTCTTCGGGTGCCGTTTTCTTCTGCGTTTTATCGCCATCTTCAGACTCAGCGTCATCAAGTTCTTCGACGTTGCTCTTGGCGGATGCGCCTTTGGCGACGGTCTCGACGACAAATGGCGGCTCCATGTACGGCTCGATCTGCTTAAACTTCGAGAGCAGTTGGCGGTACTCGGCGGTGGAGGCCAGTTCCCAGTTGATCAAGTGTTCGGCGCCCTGCGAATTCAGGTAGCGGACTTCCCACAGATTGTGTTCTTCGTCGAAACGGCTTTCCACTTCCTTGAACTTGCGGTCCTTTTGCAGCCTCTTCAGTTCTTTCTCCAGCTTCTCGATTTTCTTGGGCGCGGCTTTCTTGTCGCCCTCGAAATCCACTCGTTTGGAAAGATCGAGCTTAGGAAGAATCTCAGTCACGTGTTCGTCGCGCAAGCGTTTGTCGACTTTGTCGAACAGCTTGAGATATTCATCCAGCACGTTCATGAAGCGCGACAGATTCGTACCTTCCAGCTTGGCAGCGCCCTCGCCATAGCGCACGACCAGGCCTTCCGAAGCACGCTTGACCAGAACTTTTACGTACTCACGATCGTCCTTGATGTACTGCTGCGACTTGCCTTTTTTGATCGAGTAGAGCGGCGGCTGGGCGATGAACACGTTGCCGCGCTTGATCAACTCCTGCATATGGCGGAAAAAGAATGTAAGAAGCAGCGTGCGGATGTGGCTTCCGTCTACGTCGGCGTCGGTCATCAGAATGATTTTGCCGTAACGCAGCTTGCTGGCATCGAAATCTTCTTTCGAAATGCCGGTGCCCAATGCCGTGATCATGGCGCGAATTTCTTCGTGCGCCAGCATCTTGTCGTAGCGGGCTTTTTCGACGTTTAAGATTTTGCCCTTCAACGGCAGGATGGCCTGAAAACGCCGGTCGCGCCCTTGCTTCGCGGTGCCGCCTGCGGATTCGCCTTCGACCAGAAACAGTTCGCAGCGCTCCGGCTGCTTCTCCGAGCAATCGGCAAGTTTGCCGGGTAGCCCACCCCCATCGAGCGCACCCTTGCGGCGGGTCAGGTCGCGCGCTTTTCTTGCGGCTTCGCGGGCGCGGGCGGCGTCAATCGCTTTGTTGATAATCTTTCGTCCGACGGTCGGATTTTGTTCGAGGTATGCGCCGAGACGTTCGTTGACGAAGGCTTGCACGACGCCCGCGATGTCGGAGTTCAGCTTGCCCTTGGTCTGGCCTTCAAACTGGGGCTGCGGCAGCTTCACGCTGATCACGGCAACCAGGCCTTCGCGCACATCATCGCCGGTCAGGTTTTCTTTTACATCCTTGAACAGGCCCATCTGCTGGCCCGCGTAATTGATGGTGCGGGTCAAAGACGTGCGGAAACCGGATAGATGCGTGCCGCCATCGACAGTGTTGATGTTATTGGCAAAACTGAAAACCGTTTCGGAGTAGGCGTCGTTGTATTGCAGGCCGATCTCCATGGTCACGCCGTCGCGCTCGGCCTCCATGTAGATGGGTTTGTCGTGCAGCACCTGTTTGCCGCGATTGAGGTGCTTGATGAATTCCGCGATGCCGCCGTTGTATTTGAATTCCGCGGTCTTGGGCTCGCCCGTTTTCGGATCCGTGGTGCGCTCATCGGTGAGCGTGATCAGCAATCCCTTGTTCAGGAAGGCAAGCTCACGCAGGCGTTGCGCCAGCGTATCAAAATTATATTCAGTTACGGTGAGGATGCTCTTGTCGGGCAGGAAGTGAACTTTGGTTCCGCGCTTTTTGGTGGCCCCCGCTTTTTGCAGCTTGCTGGTCGGCTCACCCTTGGAATAGGTCTGCTCCCAGGTGAAACCGTCGCGCCAGATTTCGAGGTCAAGGTCCTCGCTGAGCGCGTTCACGCAGGAAACGCCGACGCCGTGCAGTCCGCCGGAAACTTTGTAGGAAGACGCGTCGAACTTCCCGCCAGCGTGCAGCGTGGTCATGACCACTTGCGCGGCGGGAACTTTCTCGCCATCGATGTCCATCGAATCCACAGGAATACCGCGGCCGTTATCTACAACGGTGATGGAGTTGTCGAGATGAATCGTGACTTCGATTTTGTCGGCGTATCCGGCGAGCGCCTCGTCGACGGAATTGTCCACGACTTCATAGACCAGGTGGTGAAGGCCAATCTCTCCGGTCGAGCCGATGTACATAGCGGGACGCTTGCGGACGGCTTCCATGCCGCCCAACACCTTGATGGAATCGGCCGTGTAATCGCCGTTTCCGTTGATTGGGTTGGGACCTCCGTCTCGGTTCTTGCTATCGATCTTGGTGTCGACGATGGCCGTGCTATCGATTTCTTTGGTCGCCATTCAGCTCCGGTGGAAAATGCCAGATTTGAGCTCTGGCCGGCGCGCATTTCCTGTGCCCAAAAACGAGGTCAAATCACTGAAATTATTAACACTTAGGGCGCTAGGAGTTATAAAAGATTATAGCATAATTCGTGGCTGCGGATCGAGCTGGAATCGAGCCGGTAAACCGTGACTCTTGTGCTATTTAGGGATCTCGGTTTTCCGGCAAGCGAAACGCGAGATCACTTGTGCGGAGCAGGCAATTCTTTCCCGACAAAGCTTAAGCCTTGGACGAGTTCGTCCACTTCGTCGTCGCTTCCGCCGATGAAAGTGAAGGAGACGACGTAACCTTTTTCCATCATCACCAGCGCGCTCTGGAGCATCGTCAGATTGCCGAGCGGCTTGCTAAAATCGCCGCGAACCAGTTGCGTGCCTCCCACGCGATAGTCGTAAGGTTCGTTGACAACTTTGAAGCCCTTGGATTTGGTCAACTCGGTGAGCGGACCGAAGTATTGTTCGGCATTGCACAGACCTGGGTATGAAGATGCGGGTTCCGCTGCCACGACGACCGCGGAGTTCACCGAGTTACCCGAGACTTCGGGTGGACGCTCGAACGCGGCCAGAAGCAGGATTGATTTTCTGGGCGCAGTCGAATCCGCAATCGTGTCTTCGCTCATCTCCTTGGTGCGATCAACCCATCCAAAGGGGATCTTGTATGTGAATCCGAAAGAGGGATTGCGATATGCTTCGCCGGAGATGGTGCCGGCATCCAAGGTGGCATCTCTTGCGCTCGCGGAGGACTTGCTGGGCGCGGTGGGTTGCTTCGCCGGCTGTTGGGCCAGCCCGACGGGGCTTAAGAGGGCGACGGCAAAGAGGCACGAGGCCACGTACCTACGACATCTCATTTTTCTATGTTATAGAGGTGTGCCCGAAAGAAGACCAAATTATGCGGCTTCTCTTGCAACCTTCAGACGTTTGAGGCTGCGGTTGATCACTTCCACATTAAATCGTTCCGGGTCGAAGCCGTCGCCCAACCACTCCCGCCGTTCCTGGTATTCGGGATGCTTCGGGTCAAAGATAATTTCCAGTAGTTCCTCGTAACCGTGGGGCCCTCCGCAGTCCTCCGGAGGGCAAGAGCGCGCTCCTTCGAGGCAGCGGACCAGTTCGGGAGGTCCCTCGTGAATTTCTTCCACTTGTATTTCGTGTTCCCATCCGTCTCCCATGTCGTAGGTGTAGAGGAAGCGGGCACCTTTGCGCACAGCAAGATCCTGCAGCATTACGCGTTTTGCGTTGACTACTCTTTGCTCAACTTCGGCCCATTCGGACACACCTTCGCCGTACTGCTCCCGCCCTGCTTCGAAAAGATAGATGTGGTAATTTTCCCAGCCCATCACTCTTTGGATAATGGTGTGCAGCTTTGCCAAGCTCACAGTTTCGGGTACGACAATGCGCCGCCAAATGGGCGGCTCAATTCTGAGTAGCTTGATGCTGAGCTGATAGTTCTTCACGCGGTCTAGTCCTTGGGGAGCTGGCTCCCAGATTTCTACAGAACTGGTTAGGCTGCTCTGCCCATCGGAACCGGCTGCGCGCAGTGCGCACAACGTTTGGCGTCGATGGGAATTTCGCTTAGGCACTCAGGGCACTTCTTGGTCGTCGGATCTGCCGGCACGGGCGCCTTGCGCATGCGTGCGACTAGAAGATTCACTGGGGTCACCACGAAAAAATACACAGCCACTGCCACCAGCAGGAAAGAGACGCCAGCATTGACGAAGTCGCCGATGGCAAACATGCTGCCGTTAACGGTGAATTTGATGGCAGAAAAATCGGGCTTCCCGACAATTGCAGCAATCAGCGGAGTGAGCAGGTCTTTAGTGAAAGCTGAGACCACCGAGGCAAACGCCGCTCCAATCACGACGCCGACTGCCATATCAATCACATTGCCACGAAGAATGAACTGCTTGAATCCGCTGAGCATGGGTTCTCCTGGAGGTGGCGACCAACCTCACCGCGGGGCTGGCGAGGACGCCCGTCCTCCATATCAGATCCGCATCGGCATCACGATGTAGCGATATTTATAATCGTCGCCTTCGGCGGGGCGCATCTGTCCGGCCGATTGAGAATCCTTGAATTCGAGTTTCACGTCTCCGCCGCCGGTTGCCTTGAGAAAATCCAAAAGATATTGCGCGTTGAAGCCGATCGCGATCGGGTCGCCGTTGTAGTCGATTTCGAGCGAGTCTTCCGACTCGCCAGTTTCGGTGGAAGAAGCTGAGAGTTTCAGTTCGCCTTTTTCCAGGCGCATCTTTACCGCTCGCGAGCGCTCGTCGGCAAACTGGGCGACGCGGGATATCGCCGCGCTCAGATCCTCCCCGTGAACCGTGATGCTCTTGTTATTGTCCTTGGGCAGCACGGCTTCGAAGTTGGGAAACTGGCCGGTAAGTTGGCGCGAAGTCAAAAGCCTGGGGCCGATGCGGAAGAACAGCGTGGACTCGTCCTTCGCGAATTCGATGGCCTCGGCGTCGGTGGAATCGAGCAATGACTTCAGCTCGTCCATCGCTTTCTTGGGAACCAGAGTTTTCATTTCGCCGGAAACACCTTCGAACTTCTCGCCGCTGCGTTCGATGTGCGACAAGCGGTGTCCGTCGGTGGCAACCATGGTGATCGATTCCGGCTTCAGCACCATCAATGCCCCGTTCAGCGTGTAGCGCGATTCTTCGCTGGCGATGGCGAAACCGGTTTTCGCAATCATGGAGCGCAGAACCTGAGCCGGGATTTTCACTACTCCAGCGGTGGGAAAGGTGGGCAGGCTGGGAAAGTTTGATCGCGCCATGCCCACCATCTTTGTGTTCGAGCGGCCGCAGCGGATGCTGACCCAATGATTTTCCAACAGCTTGATGGTGATGTCCGCATCGGGCAGCAGCTTCACATAATCGTGCAACTTGCGCGCGGGAATGGTGCAGGCGCCGTCTTTCTTCACCTTGGCCACGCACGACGTGCGCAGACTAAGATCCAGATCCGTGGCGGTGAGCGAAAGCTTGTCGCCGGCAGCCTCAAACAAATAGTTTGACAGGATGGGGATGGTCGTCTTGCGCTCGACCACGCCCTGGGTTGCTGTGAGTTCTCGCAAGAGCTCGAACTTGCTGACCGTAATCTCCATGGTAGTGGTTCCCGCCGTTGATGCTATGGCTTCTACCGGCATAACCCATGTCCCCCGCCGAATGGCGCTACTTTGATCACTTCCCTTATATCAAAAGAAAAACCCATAAAACCAGCAGTAAACAATTAGGAAACCTGGAAACCCTGGCAATTCAGCCCGATTCCCGCCAACCGCGAGACCTTCGGCGAGACTTGCCGGACGGCGGACATTTCCCTGAGCCACCATTCATCCGCCCAACTGCTCGGTCAACTTATTCAGCAAGCGGTTCAAATCCTTGTCCGTTTTGCGCACGGCGTCGATTTTTTCGACCGAGTGCAAAACGGTTGTGTGATGCTTACCGCCAAACTGGCGTCCAATCTCCGGGAGGGAGGCTTCGGTCAGATGCTTGGCCAGATACATTGCGATCTGCCTCGGATAGACGATGGCGCGCGCGTTATTCTTCGCCTTGATTTCGACCAGGCGCAATCCAAATTGTTCAGCGACCGCTTTCTGGATCGACTCGATAGTAACCTTCCGGGCCTGCGAGTCGATGAAATTCTTGAGCACCTGCTGGGTGTAAGGGAGGGTGATCTCGGCCCCGATGAGCGAAGAGTGGGCCACCAACCGGATAAGCGCTCCCTCCAACTCGCGGACGTTGGAACGAATGTTGGATGCGATATACAGAGCCACCTCGTTGGGCAGAGTGACTTTTTCCTGCTCCGATTTCTTCTGCAGGATGGCTACTTTGGTCTCCAGATCGGGCGGCTGGATGTCGGCGATCAAGCCCCACTCAAAACGGCTGCGCAGCCGGTCTTCGATCTCAGCCAGTTCTTTCGGCGGGCGGTCGCTGGCAATCACGATCTGTTTCATCGAGTCGTGCAGTGCGTTGAAGGTATGGAAAAACTCTTCCTGGGTACGCTCCTTCTGAGTGAGAAACTGGATGTCGTCGATCAGCAACACGTCCACGTTCCGGTACTTGTCGCGGAAGCTGGTCATCTTGTCGTAACGGATCGAGTTGATCATCTCGTTGGTGAACTTGTCGCTGGAGACGTAGCAGATGGCGGATTGCGGCTGCCGCTTGCGGACTTCGTGGCCGATCGCCTGCATCAGGTGGGTCTTGCCCATACCGACGCCGCCATAGAGAAAGAGCGGGTTATAAGCCTTCGAGGGACGCTCGGCAACCGCCTGACAGGCTGCGTGGGCGAACTGATTTCCGCTGCCGATGACGAATGCGTCGAAGGTGTACCGCGAATTGAGTTGCGCCGCGCCGTCCCAATCAAAACGTGCCTGCGAGGGGTGGTTCAGGGAAGTGGAACGGGCGGAAAGGCCGCCGTCGTGGCGGACGGGAGTGGCTGCGGGATCGTCCTCTGGAGTGACGAACTGCACCTCCTGATACTCGAGGCCGAGATTATCGATCGCCTCCTGAATCAGATCGAGGTACTTGTCGTTCTCGCGACGGGCCTCCACGTTTCGTACCCGCACGAAAAGTACCTTCCCACTCGAGTGACTGTAACTGGTGGGCTTCAACCAGGTATCGTAGGAATGCCGGTTGATTTTTTTTTCCAGCGCATCCAGAATGCGCAACCACGGATTAGCAAGAGTTGGGCTTGAAACCGACATAAGAATTTCTTGGTGGTGCTGCCGCTCTAAATCAGCGGCCTGAATTCAATGATTGCGGTTAAAAAACGCTTATTTTCCACTCAGCAAGCCCCGCACCGCAGGCCAGTTTCGCTGGAGAGAGAAAAATTTTCAATGAGCAGGAACGGTCCGCATACTAGCACAAAAAAAATCTCTTTGCGGAAATCTTCGAGAAAGATTTTTCTTGAGTCCTAATTCGAAATCCGAAAGAAAAAGTCTGTCAAGTGGCGACTTTGTAACTGCCGCGCGCATGGTGCAGCAGTGCGCGAAAGTGAAACGCCGCGCTTAGAACCTTCGCGGGCGAACTGATGCTCTGGCGACGCCGATGGACTGGCCCCGGTTTGCCCGTCTGCCTTGGCTCATTTATACTTCTCATTCGCCCTTGCAGCCATTATTGCACCACTAACTGAATTAGGAGCAGCTAAGTTTCATGCCCAAGCGCACATTCCAACCTAACCGACGTCACCGCTCGAAGACGCACGGATTTCGTACCCGGATGAAAACCAAGAGCGGCGCAGCGGTGATCTCGCGGCGGCGCGCCAAGGGACGCAAGCGGGTGTCGGTGAAACCCGGCTTCCGTGAGTAGCGAATTTCCTTTTCCGGAAATTGCGGCAGTTCCGCAACCTGAGTCTGGATCGTGAATGGTGAGCGGTCTCGCTCCGAACGGCGGTCTCAACCTGTCCGGTCCCGGCAAGCGGGCCAGGTTTACGGCCAGCATGCGGTTGCTCCGCCACGCCGATTTCGACCGGGTATACAAGCAGGGGCGCCGCCATTTTGCCGCTCACATGACCGTATTTTACCGGCTGCGGGAGCAGGGCGAGGGCCTTCGTATCGGCTTCACCGTAGGGAAGGTGCTGGGCGGAGCGGTGGAGCGCAATCGCATGAAACGACGATTGCGCGAGGCGGCGCGTTTGCATTGGCCGGAAGTTCGGGTTCCGGTGGACGTAGTCATCAACCCTAAGAGGTCTATGCGTACAACGGAGTTTTCCGAGGTGGGCAACGAGATTAGTCGCGCCTTTGAAATAATTCGAAAGTCGCTGGAAAAGAGAATCACGTAGGCAACCGTAGTCGCGAGGTAGGGAAAATCGGATGAACCAGATTCCCAAGAACGTCGTGCTGCTCTTGCTCAGAGGCTACAAGTGGGCCATCTCTCCCATGCTTCTACCGGCGTGCCGGTACGTTCCTACGTGTTCCGAGTACGCCACAGAAGCAGTGAATCGTCACGGGGTAGTACGAGGCAGCTTGATGGCAATCTGGCGGGTGTTGCGATGCCATCCCCTGGCGAAGGGTGGACTCGATCCTGTGGTCAAGGCGGAAATATTCGAGCCGCAAGGTTCCGGCACGCGAGTTCAGGGTTGCCGTGAATCCCGGCTGTGCGGTCATTGAGAAGGTAATTTGGCAGAATTCCAAAATCCTCAGCAGGAACCAGGCATGGAGCGCCGGTTGCTCCTTGTCTTCGCGCTGACCTTTCTGGTCATCATGTTGTTCCAGCCGATACTCAAGAAGTATCTTCCGCAGTCGCCTGCTTCGGCGCCGCAAACCCCGACCCCGGCTCAGACAATTCCGCAGTCTGCTGCGGTCAAGCAGGCCCAGGCGCCGCAAGCGGCAGCTCCGGTGCTCAATGCGGGCGCCACCAAGCAGGGAACTTCCGAATCCGAAACTGTAGTTGAGAACGATCTGTACCGCATCACATTTACCAACCGGGGCGCGCAGGTCAAGTCCTGGATTCTGAAGAAATTTACCGACGACAAAGAACAACCCCTCGACCTGGTCAACAATCTTGCCGCGGAAAAGTACGGGTACCCGCTCTCCCTGTGGACTTACGACGAAACCCAACGCGGCAAGCTGAATTCCGCGCTTTACCTGGCTTCCGGTTCGGGGGTTTTGAAGGCTCCCGCCACCATCACGTTTGAATACGCCGACGGCGATGTGGCTGTCCGCAAGAGCTTCGGCTTCGACAGCACTTACGTAGTGCACGTCGAAACTTCCGTAGTGTCCAAGGGAAGTCAAGTCACGGCTTACCCCGCGTGGCCCGCAGGCTTCGGAGACGAAGCCTCGCTCTCGTCGTACCACGCCAGTCAAGTTGAGTACCAGTACAACGGCAGCACGGAACGCCTGGCCATCAAAAAAATTAGTGGAGGCAGCACGCTTCACATGCCGTTCAACTGGGCGGCAGTGACCGATCAATACTTCGCCGCTGTGTTCCTTCCCGATGACTCGCAGAACTCCGCCCTGGTCACTTTCCGCAACTCGCTGAACGTTCCGAAGAATCCGAAAAATCCGAACCCGCAGGATACGGCTCCCGTGGAAGTACTGGGTGCAGCCGCCGGCAATCCCGCAGGCCCGACCGTTGCCCGCATGTATGTGGGCCCCAAAGCGCTGGCGACATTGGAATCCGTGCCGGTGCCAACCATTGTCGGTGCGGATCAAGATCTGCGTGGGCTGATCAACTTCGGTTTCTGGGGCGTGATTGCGCGGCCGCTTTTCCTGTGGCTCAGGTGGACCTACGGATTCATCCACAACTGGGGCTGGGCGATTTGCTTACAAACTCTGGTCATCAATCTGGCGCTGATGCCACTTCGTATCTCCAGCATGAAATCGGCACTGAAGATGCAAAAGATCCAGCCCCAGATGAACTCGATCAAGGAAAAATACAAGAAGTACGGAATGCGCGATCCGCGGCGGCAGGAAATGAACACGGAGATCGGTGAACTGATGAAGCGGGAAGGCGTCAGCCCGGTGGGCGGCTGTTTGCCGCTGGCCATCCAGATGCCGTTCCTGTTTGCGTACTATGGCATGTTGGGCTCGGCTCTCGATCTTCGGCACGCACAGTGGTTGTGGATTCACGATCTGTCGTCAGCCGATCCCTGGCATATACTGCCCGTCGGCATCTTCTTCAGCATGCTGTTTATGCAGCGAATGACGCCGCAAGCCGGCATGGACCCGTCGCAACAAAAGATGATGAACGTGATGATGCCGGTGATGATGGGGTTCCTCAGTTGGAATTTTGCTTCCGGTTTGTGCCTTTACTGGTCGGAAGGTAATTTGATCGCCATCGCACAACAGGCGATCATGAATCGCACGAGCCTCGGCCGCGAAATGCGCGAGATGGCGGCGAAGCGAGCGAGGAAGAAAGAGAAGTGAAGCTATTAGCTGTTAGCCTTTGGCTTTTAGCTTGAACCTCGGAACCCGAAGAGCACTAGCTAAAGGCCAAGAGCTAAGAGCCAGAGGCTGTTTTTATGCCCATTCCTGACAAAATCGCGGCGGCAAAAAAAATCGACGCACTTCTGCGCGGGGTTGTAACCCACGGTGGTCTTCACCTCAAGTACCGGATCACCGTGGACCCGCCAATTTCGGAGGAGCGCGATTGGGAACGGCCAGAGATTCTGGTCGAACTTTCGGGACCCGATTCTCCCCTGGTGCTGGAACGCGGAGGTGAACTGCTGCGTGCCATTGAAACGCTGGCAATTGAGATGCTCCGCCTGCCCGGCAAGGAGCATGAGAAGGTTTGCTTTGACTGCATGAATCAACGTGCCCTGCGTCTCGAAGAGCTTCGCTTAGCCGCTGGTGTGGCCGCGGAAAAAGTTCGCCAGACGGGTATGCCGTACGAATTTGCTCCGATGTCTTCGCGCGAACGTCGCATCGTGCACTTGGCCTTGCGCGATCAAGCGGATCTTCACACCGAGAGCCAGGGTGAAGGCGGCCGGCGTTGCCTCGTCGTCTTCCCGAAGGACTACAAGACTGCAAGCAAGCCCGCGCCGAAGACGATTCCTTAACCAGAATCCTGTCGAGCGCGAGTCTCCGAGGCCGGAACCGCTACAATCTTCCAGTGAATCTCGACGACACGATCGTCGCCATCGCCACTCCGCCCGGACGCGGCGGCATTGGGGTAATCCGCCTCGCTGGGCCGGAAGCAAAAGAAATTGCCTTGCCGATGCTGCGGCTGAAACACGAACTGGATCCCGGGCGCGCCGTGTTCGGAGAACTGGTCGAGCCTGCCAGTGAACACGTGGGGACAGCTGCCACCGGCTGTCCGGCCGAGCAATCGGCAGCCCGCATCGACGAGGTTGTCGTGACCTATTTCGCTAAACCTCATTCCTATACCACCGACGATATCGTCGAAATCTCTGCCCATGGATCGCCCGTGGTACTGCGACACATCGTCGAGCTTGCCATGGCTCGCGGTGCTCGCCTCGCTGAGCCTGGTGAATTCACTATGCGCGCCTTCCTTAACGGAAGAATCGATCTTACCCAGGCGGAAGCCGTCCGCGATCTCATCGACTCGCAGACTTTGTACCAGGCGAAGGTTGCGGCCCAGCAGCTCCAAGGTGCGCTCTCACGGAGGCTCCAGCCGATCAAACAAAAACTGGTTGAGCTAATCGCAACGCTCGAAGCCGGGATCGATTTCGCCGAAGATGACATTTCGATTCTCCCCGCTGATCAGGTTCGACAACGCATCGCGGTAATCCGTGCACCGCTCGAAGAACTGGCCGCCTCATTTGCCTACGGAAAGATCGTTCACGAAGGTCTGACGCTCGCGATCGTCGGCCGGCCCAACGTCGGCAAATCGAGTTTGTTTAACTGCCTGGTCGAGCGCGAGCGCGCCATCGTAACCGCGACTCCCGGCACCACACGCGATTTAGTCAGTGAAACCGTTGCCATCGGCGGCATTCCGGTTAAGCTCGTCGACACCGCCGGCATTCGCCGCGCCCTTGACGAGGCGGAAAGCATCGGTATTCGCAAATCCATGGAAGCTCTGGCCGACGCTGATCTCGTCCTTGTGGTTTTCGATTCTTCTCAGCCGCTCGCGGATGAAGACAACGAACTGTTGAGTCAGGTGGCAGGACGGCCTGCGATTGTAGTGAACAACAAGTGTGACCTCAGGGATCACGTGAGGACAGCCGCCCTCGGCTGTCCAGCGGAGCCAAGCTCGGCACAGAGGAGCCATGTCCGGGCGCGAGTTCGAACTTCCGCGACCACGGGGGAAGGGATTTCAGAGCTGCGAAGTGAGATCCTGCGTCACATCGGCGGGGAAGCTGGTGCTCAGGCCGAAACTGGATTTCTCACCAATCTTCGCCATCAAGAGCGCATCCGGGAATCACTCGCGGCGCTGGCCGCGGCGAAAGCAGCCGTCGAGAACAAAGTTCCCCACGAAATGCTCCTGCTCGACCTCTACAACGCCCTGCGGCCGCTCGATGAGATTACGGGCGCCACGACCACCGACGACATTCTGAATCTCATCTTCAGCACGTTCTGCATCGGAAAATAGAACTGGGTTCCCATATTTCCGCGACCAAAATGCAAGTTTCGGTATCTAACCACCTTATTCACTGAGCGCCTAATCTGAAGTCATCTTCTTAAACCGAGACCGACCATGGCAAAACCAATTCTGTTAAGCGTGGATGACGACTCCGATGTCTTGCGTGCGATTGAGCGCGACTTGCGGTCGCAATATGGCGCTGACTACCGTGTGATAGCCAGCGATTCTCCCGAGGCCGGACTCGAGGTCTTGAAGCAGTTGAAGGTGCGGAACGACAGCGTGGCCCTGCTGCTTGTTGACCAGCGCATGCCCCGCATGGACGGTATCGGATTTCTGCAAGAGGGAATGGGGATTTTTCCCGAGGCGAAGCGGGCGTTGCTCACCGCCTACGCCGACACCAATGCAGCCATCAGCGCCATCAATCAAGCCAACATCGATTATTTTTTTCTGAAGCCATGGGATCCTCCCGCCGAGCATCTGTACCCGCAACTGGATGACTTGCTCGGCGATTGGCAAGCTTCTTACCATCCGACTTTTCAAGGGATCCGGGTCTTGGGGACACGGTGGTCGCCGCGATCTTACGAACTGCGGGACTTCCTGGCGCGTAATCGTGTTCCTTACCAGTGGATCGACGTTGAAGTTTCCGCCAACGACCCAGAAACCAAGCGTCTCCTGGAGGCTTTGGGTCCGGAGGCGGCCAGTCTTCCCGTCGTGCTCTTTCCCGACGGGACAAAACTTCTGGAGAGCGTTCCGGCAGACGTCGCGCAAAAGGTTGGCTTGCGGACGCGCGCGCAAACCGACTTTTACGACTTGGCAATCGTAGGCGGAGGCCCGGCGGGTCTGGCGGCTGCGGTTTACGGTGCATCGGAAGGTCTGCACACCGTGATGATTGAGCGCGAAGCACCGGGCGGTCAGGCAGGAATGAGTTCGCGCATCGAGAACTATCTGGGATTTCCCGCCGGACTCAGCGGCAACGATCTGGCCCGGCGCGCGGTAGTGCAGGCCGAGCGTTTTGGAGTGGAGATTCTGTCGCCGCAGGAAGTTGTCGGGGTCCGGGCCGAAGGATCTTATCGGATACTCAAGTTGGCGGATGGGAACGAGATTTCCTGCCACGCGTTGATGATCGCCACCGGGGTACAGTGGCGACGTCTCGATGCTCCGGGAATCGACAGGTTGCAGGGGGCCGGCGTCTACTACGGCGGCGGCGCGACCGAAGCGCTGGCTTGCAAGGGCGAAATCATTTACGTGGTGGGCGGTGCGAATTCCGCGGGCCAGGCAGCCATGAACTTCGCCCGTTACGCGGAGCGAGTCGTCATGCTGGTGCGACGAGATTCGCTCTCCAGTACCATGTCGCAGTATCTGATTGACCAGATTAAAGAGACGCCCAACATTCAGGTGTGGGCGCACGCCAGCGTGGCCGAGGCGCATGGCGAAACGCATCTGGAAGAGATTTCGGTGCTTTGCTCGAATACCAACAAAGTAGAGCGCGTGCCGGCGAGCGCCATGTTTATCTTCATTGGCGCGCTGCCGCGAACGGATTGGCTCGGAGATCTAGTCGAGCGGGACGAGCGCGGTTTCCTGCTAACCGGCCCCGATCTTATACGAGACGGGCAGCGCCCCAAAGGGTGGACGCTCGACCGGGACCCTTTTTTACTTGAGACCAACGTTCCCGGTCTTTTTGCCGTGGGCGATGTGCGGCATGGTTCGGTAAAACGAGTAGCGTCCGGAGTCGGCGAAGGGTCGGTTGCGGTGCAGTTCATCCATCAGTACTTGAGCAAGGTCTAAATGGTCGACAAATCAGAATTACGTCGCGTCCCTGTGTTCGTGGATTTGCCAGACGATCAACTCGACTGGTTCATCAGCCAATCGCAAGAGATGCATCTCAAGGCAGGAGATATTTACTCGCGCCAAGGCGATCCGGCTGATGCGATGTTTGTGATCCTTGAAGGCCACCTCCAGGGACGGGGAGAACTTGCAGGCGAAACCGTCGCTTTTGACTTGGAGCCGGGCGATATTACCGGAGTGCTGCCGTTTTCGAGGATGAAGCAGTTCACCGTAGGTGGACGAGCGGAGACGGACAGCCGCGCTCTGCGATTTCCTGCTTCGCGCTTTCCAGATCTCGTACAGAAAATGCCGGAGCTGACCAAGCGTCTGGTGGGCCTGATGTCTGACAGGATCCGCGAAACCACTCGCATGGAACAACAACGCGACCGGTTGGCGTCTTTAGGGAAGCTTTCCGCAGGGCTGGCGCACGAACTCAACAATCCCGCTTCCGCCGCCAAGCGCGCCACCAGCCAGCTTCGCCAAATCCTCAAGAAAATCAAGGACGCCAGTCTCGAGCTCGGAAGGCGCGACCTTACCGCGTCCCAGCGATCAGAAATCGAAAAACTGGAAGCGTCGTTTCTAAGGCCGAACGAAGTGCCGCAGGATGCGCTGACTATGAGCGACCTGGAAGAGCGGATCGATTCTTTATTGCGCAGCCACGGGCACAACGACCTGTGGCAATTGGCCGCCGACCTGGCGAGACGGAATGTCAGGCCGGAGGCGCTTGAGTCTTTATTCGCTGCCGTTGATTCGGACGCCGCCCGGGCCGCGCTCGTGAGGATCGCCGCTTCGGTCGAGATCGCGAACCTGCTCAACGAAATCGAGAGCAGTACATCGCGAATCTCCGAACTGGTCCGTGCGATTAAGGAATACACGTACATGGATCAGGCGCCAGTGCAAAATGTTGACATCGTGAAGAGCCTGGAAACCACGCTTACGATCCTGAACTACAAGTTGAAAAAGGGAGTAGCCGTGCAACGCGACTACCAGCGCGTTCCGCTCCTGGTGAATTCATTCGGGAGCGAGCTCAATCAGGTTTGGACCAACATCATTGACAACGCCATCGACGCGATGGGCGGGACGGGCGAGCTTCGGGTTCGAACTTATCGCGAGGACAGTTGCGTGGTAGTTGAGATCGGTGACAACGGTCCAGGAATTTCTCCCGCGGTTAAGCCGCACATCTTCGAACCGTTCTTCACCACCAAGGGAGTCGGAGAAGGAACCGGACTCGGCCTCGACACGGTGCAGCGAATTGTGAAGAAACACCGAGGCAATATTCAGGTCGATTCGAAACCGGGAGATACACGTTTTCAAGTGTGGCTTCCGCTGGCGGAAAGTCCCGCCTGAGACCTTTGTCCCGCGAACCGAAAGCACTCTCATCCACCAAACCGCCCTACCAGCCTCCTCCCGGAGAGTTCGGCACGTTCTGCATTGGTAAATAGTGGCGCCATCTCAAGTAGGTACACTTAGCAAAGATCATACCCACTCAATCGCAGAATGCGATTGGGGCGACACAAACCCAGGGGTAAGAATTGCAGGAATTAACGACGAGAGTACTTCCGAAGCTTCTTGCAACCATTCTCTTTTCGGGCGCTGTGGTTAGTGCTCAGGTGGAGCCTTACGCCGGCGCTGGAATCGGCGCAAACGGCCTGGGCTTTCAGTCGCCATACTACAACGCGGACGTTGGCGTCGATTGGGGAAAACTTCATCCGATTTTCTTCGAAGCCGAAGCTGGGGCGGATACCGCGAACCCAAAGGGCCTCAACAATGGCGTCACGGTTCGAGCTGAGGGAATAGCGATGTTGCGGGCAACGCGACACTGGCGCTTCGGAGGTGGGTTTCATTTCAGCGAACTGCTCACGTCCAAGTACGACGACCACTCCGTGTGGCCCACCCTGGGAGCTATGTTTGAGCAGGACCGGTTTCGTGTCAATGCGCAGTATTTGATACCCACGGGAACGGACTACAGCCTGACCGGACCTTTGTTCGATATTCGAATGCACATAAAAAAAGGTTTCTCCTTCCGCGAACGGGTTGGAATCTATGCTTACCGCAATCCCGACGACGAGAGCCCCGCTCATCATGTGAGTGCGGCGGCGGACTTCGGCGGTATCTATGTGTTTGGCGGCGGACCGGCCGAGTTGCCGCTCTCTGCGGATTGCGACATCAATCCTAGCGAAGTCATGGTGGGTGAGCCGGTAAGCGCGAGTGCTGCTGGCAGCAACTTCAATCCCAAGCACACGTTGAGGTACGACTGGAGCAGCACAGGCGGCAGGATTACCGGCACGGACAATACTGCGAACATCGACACTAACGGCTTGGCCGGCGGCAGCTACACAGCTACCGCGCGCATCTTTGATTCCCAGACGAAGCACGGCGGCGGAGCCATCTGTGTGGCAACCTTCGTCGTGAAGGAACCGCCGAAAAATCCGCCGGCCGTTTCGTGTTCGGCGAGTCCGCCGACAGTCAACATCGGTGCGTCCTCCACCATCAGTTGCACTTGCACCAGTCCGGACAGCGCCCCAGTGACGGTCGGTGGCTGGACCGCGAGCGGTGGCAGCATTTCCGGGAGTGGCAGCACTGCGGCTCTCGATACCTCCGGCGCTTCCGCTGGTCCGATCACCGTGACTGCCACGTGCAGCGATACACGTGGCCTGAGCACCCAGGCTGCCGCCCAGGTCGCGGTGGAGAACCCGCCGCCACCTTCACCGGAGTTTGCTCGACTGGAGGCCAGACTTGCTTTGTACAGTATTTATTTTCCGACCGACCAGCCTAGAATCGGAAAGCCTGACAGCGGCCTGCTTCCCAGCCAGCGGCGGATTCTCGTTTCTCTTGCGGAAGATTTCAAAAAGTATCTCCAGACCAAGCCGGGTGCCTACTTGATTCTAGAAGGCCATGCCGACGCGCGCGGCCCCACGGATTACAATCAAGGGCTCTCGGGACGGCGTGTCTCGCGCACCAAGCGCTTCCTGGTCGAACACGGCGTTCCCGCCGCAAACCTCGAAACCAAAGCATTGGGCCAACAAGAGAATATGGACGAAGCCCAGGTTAGAGATGAGGTTGAGCGGAACCCTGAGTTGACTCCAGAGCAGCGCCAGAAGTTGCTCAGTCACATGAAGACGATCCTGCTGGCGAACAATCGTCGCGTAGACATCACTCTGGCTACGACCGGTCAACGGTCCGCCCGCAAGTTTCCGTTCAAGGCTGCCGATTCCTCGACTCTGATCCAGCGAGAAGGGCGACACCGGCCCGACTATTGAGGGTTGCATCTCGGCAGGATTCTTTTCGAACCCGGCATTCACCGCGCCAGCGTGGCCAAAGCATCCCGAAACATTATCTCAAAGGACCCAGCTTCCCCATTCCCTGCGACTGAAACCAGCGCCCGTTCCGCGGCTGCGCGCTGATATCCCAGGTTCACCAGCGCAGAGAGCACATCTTCCTCCACGGCGCTCATCGCTTTCGCCGCGGGCGCATCCCCTGCTCCTGCGGGCGGCAGCTTGTCGCGAAGTTCCAGCACCATGCGCTCCGCGGTTTTTTTTCCGATGCCGGGGATGCGAGTCAGTCGCGCGATGTCATTGCCGCGGATGGCTCCGATCATTTCGTCCGCCGCCATGCCGCTCAGAATGGTAATGGCGAGCTTTGGGCCAATGCCGCTCACGGTGATTAGCTTTTCGAAGAGCTGTTTCTCCGCTTGCCTCAGGAATCCGTAGAGGGCGATCAGATCTTCGCGCACATGCGTGTGGATGTGCAGCGCAACCTCACTGCCAATGGCAGGAAGATCAGAAAATGTCGGCACACTGATGGTAACGTCGTATCCGACGCCGCTGGTCTCAACCACGGCCTGGTTGGGATGCTTCGCCAGCAATCTTCCGCGGAGGTGGGCAATCATGCTGCTGACATTGTAGCTGTACGAGCTTGCGGGGGCATAGGTAGTGTGAGTGTGGGCGCGGGCGACTCTCGCGGCCAAGCCGGAGCGGAGACTCCGCAACCGCTTCAGAACAGCGAACTCTGTTTTCGGTTCGGGACGATCCCGAAATGCTCGTAGGCTAATTGTGTGGCAACTCGCCCGCGCGGAGTCCGGTTCAGAAAACCAATCTGAATTAAGAATGGCTCGTAGATCTCTTCGATCGCGTCGGGTTCCTCGGCCAGCGCCGCCGCCAGCGTGTTCAGCCCGACTGGGCCGCCTTGGTACTTCTCGATAATGATCAGGAGCAGCTTGCGATCGACCTCGTCGAAGCCGTAACGATCCACTTCCAGCATCTGCAACGCCGCCTGAGCCGTCGGCAAGTCGATTTTCCCCGCGCCCCGCACTTGCGCATAATCCCGCACGCGCCGCAACAGACGGTTGGCAATGCGCGGCGTTCCGCGCGAGCGGCTGGCAATCTCGAGCGCGCCGGGTTTGTCGATTTCTACTCCCAAGATTTCTGCCGAGCGTTCGACGATGATGCGCAGATCTTCGTGACTATAAAACTCCAGCCGCAGCACGATGCCAAAGCGCGATCGCAGAGGCGACGAGAGCAATCCTGCCCGCGTAGTTGCGCCGATGAAGGTAAACGGCTGTACATCCATGGTGTGGGTTCGTGCCGAAGGGCCTTGTCCGATGATGATGTCCAGTTTGTAATCCTCGAGCGCCGAGTAAAGCAGCTCTTCCAGCGTGGGCTGTAGCCGGTGGACTTCGTCTATAAATAAAACTTGTTTGTCGCGAACGTTGGTCAGAATGGCAGTCAGATCACCCTTGATTTGCAGCGTCGGACCCGAGGTCTGCTGAAAAGGCACTCCGAGTTCGTTGGCGATAATTGTCGCCAGAGTTGTTTTGCCAAGTCCCGGAGGCCCGTAGAGCAAAACGTGATCCAGAGCTTCGCCGCGTGAGCGCGTGGCTTCAATGGCTACGGCCAGATTCTCTTTAACTTTGGCTTGGCCAATAAACTCCGCCAACCGCTGCGGACGCAGTTTCAGCTCAAACGAAGAGTCATCCTCGACCGGTGCCGCCGACACGATGCGCTCGCGGTCTTGCGCAACTTTGGGGACATTCCTCAGCGTGGCCACTGGCCAGATGTTATCAGTTCTCGCTTATTGGGTGCCAGATTGCCAGTTTCCTGGGATGGGCTGTGCGGTCGCTCTTGACAACGTGACACATTATGAGTATGCACTCCCTAAACATTCGCGGACTTCGCGACACCAATCGCCTCAAGAGCTGGCTGCGCGCGGGAAAAACGGTCGAACTGCGCGAGCGTGACCGCGTCATCGCCCACATTGTTCCCGAGAATCAGGAGGAGAAGCCGGTGAAATGGCCCGACTTCGCCGCCCGCCGCAAGAAAATATTCGGAGACCGAATCCTGCCGGGAGCCGACATTGTCATTGAAGAGCGTGGACGCTATTGACCGTTTATGCGGACACCAGTTTATGCGTCCCGCCCTGCGTGCAAGACCGCCACTCGCAGGCCGCCGACGAACTGCTAAGTTCCGGCAGCCGGTTTCTCCTTACGCCTCTTCATGCCTCCAAGGGGCAGAGCTATTGACATGTGGCACAATGTGTGCCACATTTAGTCATGCCGTCGGTTAACATTCGACAACTTCGCGACACCAAGCGGTTGAAGAGCTGGCTCCGCGCAGGCAAGATCGTAGAACTTCGAGAACGAGACCAAGTAATCGCGCGTATCGTTCCCCAGCAAGCTCCTGTAGCTCAAGGGGGCTGGCCGGACTTCGAAGCTCTAGCCAAAGAAATTATTGGTAATCGCGTTCTCTCCGGATCTGATCTCCTGATTGAGGAGCGCGGGCGCTATTGAGCATTTACGTCGACTCAAGCTTTCTTGTTTCGTTGTATTTGAGTGATCGCCACTCGCATGCGGCCCGCGAGCGAATCAGGTCCGCTCCCCCTCTGTGGTTTACGCCTCTCCACAATTCTGAGTGGGCGCACGCAATTGGCCAGCACGTCTTTCGTGGGGAGTTGTCGCTTTCTGAAGCGCAACGCATGAACGCACGAAAGGAAGAGCATGTATTAGCAGGACGCTGGATTTCACTGCCGATGCCCGAGAACGCCTTCGAGCTTTGCGCCGACCTCGCACGCCGCTATGGGCCGAAATTCGGTATGCGAACGCTCGACACGCTGCATGTCGCCTGTGCCCTCGAACTCAAAGCCGAACGCTTCTGGACCTTCGACGAGCGCCAGGCGAAACTGGCCAAAGCCGCAGGCCTAAAGAGTTAGCAGTTCCTATTCTTCCTCTTCCTTCACGTCGCCGCGTGCTGCCTTTGCCTTCTCGATAATCTTTTCCTGCAGCAGCCCAGGCACGGCGTCGTAGTGGTGCATCTCCATGTTGAAGCTGCCGCGGCCCTGGGTCATCGAAGTTAGATCAACGCCGTAGGTCAGCATTTCGGACATGGGCACTTCGGCCTTCACCACCGTGTTGCCGCCTTTGTTGTCCATGCCCTGGATGCGGCCGCGGCGGCTGTTCAGGTCCCCCATGATCGAGCCGGCAAATTCATCCGGAACCGTAATCTCGGCTACCATGACGGGTTCGAGCAGCGTCGGCTTGGCCTGCTCCATGGCTTTCTTGAACGCAATGCGGCCCGCCATCTGAAACGACATGTCGTTCGAATCTACATCGTGATACGAGCCATCGTAGAGGATGACTCGGAAATCGACCACGGGAAATCCAGCCAGATATCCGCGCGATGCCGCGTCTTTGATTCCCTTTTCGATGGCGGGAATGTAGTTCTTGGGAATGGCGCCGCCGAAAATGTCGTTGACAAATTCGAACTCGCCGCCTCGGGGCAGCGGTTCCATCTTGATTTTGCAATCGCCGTACTGGCCGTGTCCGCCGGTCTGTTTTTTGTGCCGACCCTGCACATCCGCTTTACCGCGGATCGTCTCCCGGTAAGGCACCTTCGGCGCCTTCAGGATCACTTCTGTGTGGTACCGCTTCTTCATCTTCGAGACCACGACTTCGATGTGCTGCTGCCCCGTTCCCGCAATCAAAAACTCTTTGGTTTGGGGATCGCGGAAGAAGCGCAGCATGGCATCCTCCTCCATCAGTTTGTGAATGCCGGGGCCCAGCTTGTCTTCATCGGCGCGGCTCTTGGGCTCGATGGCGAACGTGATCGCAGGCTCGGGTAGATGAACTCTCGGATATTGAATGGGCGCGCTTTTGTCGCCGAGCGTGTCACCGGTCAGCGTGTCCTTCAGTTTGGATACGGTTCCGATATCCCCCGCATGCAGCTCGGTTACAGGAACCGCCGTTTTCCCCTGCATGATGGAAATGTGCGCAAGCTTTTCCGCCGAACCGCGCGAGAAATTCTGCACCGTGGCATCGTTCTTCAGCACGCCGGAAAACACTTTGAAGTAAGAAATCCGGCCCGCGAAGGCGTCCGAAATGGTTTTGAAAACGTACAGCGAAACCGGCTCGGAGTCGGTTTCATGACGCTTCGGCGGTTCGCCATTTCCCGACGCCGCGACTTCTCCCTGTATCCATTCATGCTCCGATGGCGCCGGCGTATAGTCCACGATGAAGTCCATCACCCGGTCGGCGCCAACGTTGCCCAGGCCAGAGCCGAAGATCACAGGGAAAATCTTGTCCTCGCGAATGGCATTGTGCAGCGCCGGAATCATGTCCTCGACCGGAATCGTTCCTTTTTCAAAGAACTCCTCCATCAGTTTGTCGTCGCCTTCGGCGATCAACTCGACCAGCTTCTCATGAGCTTCCTGAGCGCGGTCTTTCAGGTCAGCGGGAATCTCGGTCTCCTTGCCTTTGCCATTCCCGCCCAATTCGTAGGTATAAGCCTTCATCTGCACCAGATCGACGACTCCGGTGAAATTCTTTTCCTTACCGATGGGCAGCTCTAAAGGAATCACCGCGCGCCCGAATGCGCTGGTCAGCGATTCCAGCACGCGTTCCGCATCGGCGTGCTCGCGATCCATGCGGCTGGCCACAATCAGCCGCGGCGTCTTGAATTCTTCGCAATAATTCCATACCCGCTGGGTGACGACCTCAACTCCGGCCACGCCATCCACCACAACTACAGCCGCATCGACTACCGGCAGCACCATCTTGGCTTCGTGAACGAACATGCTGAACCCCGGCGTATCCACAATATTAATCTTGGTCTTGCCCCACTCGACGTAAGCCAGCCCAGCCGAGATCGACATCTTGCGCGCGATTTCCTCGTCGTCCCAATCGGTGGTCGCGGAGCCGTCGTCCACCCGGCCCTGCCGCGCAGACGCGCCCGACGCATAGAGCATGGCTGACACCAAAGAGGTCTTTCCGGCATGCCCGTGGCCCACCACAGCGACATTGCGGATGTTTGCACCTTCATAAACTTTCACGGGTTCACTCCTTCAACTAGGTCATTGGGACAGCCCGCACTCGGCTGTCCGCTCAAGCAAAACTCAGCATCTCTAATGCTCTGCGAATCTTTGACTACGGCGGGCCATAAAGAAGAACCGACGAGGATAGCCTACAGGCCAACCTCGAGCCCCCTGCCAAAACCTACGATGCTAACACGCTTCCGCTAGGCCTCTCAACCGGCAATAGGCCTGCCACTTTTCTGTCCAAACCGTATATCATCAAATCCCTATGCTTGGCGGGCGCACCAACGAACCTCGCACGAGTAAACAATGGATCGCGCAATATGCCGGCAGCCATCAGCACCCAGTCAACCGGGTTTGCCATACCCTGGGAATACCGGCAATTCTGCTTTCGCTCGCCCTGTTCCTCGGAAGCATTTTCATTCACCAGTTGTGGCTTTATGCGCTTGCGCTTTTCCTTGCAGGATGGACGCTCCAATTCGTCGGCCACGCGTTCGAGCACAAAGAGCCTGAGTTCTTTCACGACTGGCGCTTCTTATTTGTGGGCGTGCGCTGGTGGTGGGCTAAGATTCACGGCAAAGCATGAGAATTTCCCGGCTGTCGCGGCAAGCTTCGGTATCCTTGAACCATCAGGTTAATTGCTATGTTCCCTCAGTTCGCTCAATTCACCGACTTCGGATTGCTGGCGCTCCGACTGATGGTCGCGGTGGTTTTCATCGGCAGCGGCTGGAGTCACGTTACCAAGTCCGGCGAGAGAAGCAAGAGCATCGGCATGAGCAAAGGGTTCACCATTTTTCTTGGAGCGGCGGAGGTTGCGGGAGGGCTGGGCGTGGCGTTTGGTGTGCTCACCCAGCTTGCCGCGCTCGGGTTGATCCTGATTATGCTGGGCGCCATTCAGAAGAAAATCTTTGTCTGGCATACCGGTTTCTGGGGCGAGAAAACCTACGGCTGGCACTATGATCTCATGTTCGTAGTCATGAACCTGGTCATACTTTTCACCGATGGCGGCCGCTGGGTATTGCTGAAATAGCGGCCGGAGCAGGGCACGGCCCTCGCCGTGTTGCGGCAATTTGTCACATAGGCTTGTGATGTGCTAGTGTTTCCGGAATCGTATGCGGCGATTCGTTGCCAGTCTCGTGCTTTCAGTGATGGCCTGGAGCTTCGTGGCTCCAATGGCGTTGGCAATCACGGGAACCGATGTGCCGGCCTGCTGCCGTCGGAACGGGAAGCATCACTGCATGTCGGGGATGTCCGGCATGCCGGCAACGTCCACTGATGGACCTCTTAGTTTTCGCGCTAGTTCCTCTGTTTGTCCTTATCGTTCGCGGATAGGCGCGCCCACAGGCCGGGCCCGCCCACAAAGCCCTGTGGATTCCACACTGCAACCGCCGCGCGCGACCGTTATCGCCATTGTGGATTGCCTCTTCTTTGAGTCACGCCTCACCACCTGCAATTCGCAACGTGGCCCACCCGCCTTTTGCCTCTAGCCAGCTCTGAATAAAGACTCACGGAATCGGCTCGTTCGCATTCTTGACGAACGGAACGCGTGTTTACCGATTCCTACGCGGGATCTGGGTCGACTCTGCATCCCGAGAAAAGTCTTGTAGCGGAAGCTTCCGGGCGCTCTCGTTCCAAAATCCCGCGATGACTTCGGCAGAAGCGCGGGCGCAGTCCCCAGGATTCAGGACACTAGAGAATGGAGACATTTTATGAGGCGAGTTGCCAACTTGCTAGCTGTCTTTCTTATCTTGACCGCCGTGGCATTTGCCACGATTTTCGGTTCGGTTCGCGGCGTCATTCACGATCCTCAGCACCGCCCCGTTCAAGGCGCACGCATCACGCTGAAGGCTCAAAACTCGGACTGGTCAAGGTCCCAAGACTCCAGTGACAACGGAGGATTTGACTTCAGTTCCGTACCCATTGGGAATTACACGGTCACAGTCTCGTCGAAGGGCTTCCAGCAAGTGCAGCAAGGAGTAATTGTTCAGTCCGACACGAGTCCTGTATTGCATTTCGAGTTGGCGATCGCAGGCGCGAACGAAACCATCGCCGTCTTGGGAACTCCGGTGGAGGCGCCGATGGACAGTGTGACGCCGACGACGATGGTGAACCGCATCGACATCCAGGAAACTCCTGGAGCGGACCGCACCAACGGCATGCAGATGATCACAGATTACGTGCCCGCTGCCTACGTGACCCACGACATGCTGCACATGCGAGGAGGCCATCAAGTGGAGTGGCTCATCGACGGCGTTCCCATCCCCAACACGAATATCGCCACCAATCTGGGTCCGCAGATCGATCCCAAGGACATCGACTATCTCGAGGTTCAGAGAGGCAGCTACGACGCCGACTACGGAGACCGCACCTACGGAATCTTCAACATCGCGCCCCGAAACGGCTTTGAACGCGATCGGGAATGCGATCTGGTCATCAGCGCGGGCAATTTCTATCAGACAAACGACCAAATCAGTTGCGGCGGACACACCGAGCGCTTCGCCTACTACGCCAGCTTGAACGGAAATCGCAGCAATTACGGCCTTCAGACGCCCGTCCCGCAAGTCGTTCACGATGCCGACAACGGCTACGGAGGATTCGCTTCATTCATTTTCAATCCCAATTCTAAAAACCAGTTCCGGGGGGTCGGCTCCCTGCGGCAGGACTACTACCAGATCCCGATCGATCCCGATCCCAGTTCAATCGGAAATCAGAACTATCCCAGCTACGGACTGCGCGACGCCGAGCGCGAACCGGATGGCTATGTGACTTTCTCGTGGGTGCACACCTTCAATCCGAACATGCAGCTTACGGTCTCTCCCTTTTATCACTACAACGGAGCCGACTATAAAAGCAGCCCGAACGATTATCCGGTCGCTTCAACCGTGACTGAGAATGCCAACTACGGCGGCGCGCAAGTAGCATTCAACGCCACGTTCTGGAAAAACGATCTGCAAGCCGGAGTGTACGGATTCGGCCAGCACCAGTACAACCACTTCGACAACTTTTTTAACGACGGCGAGACGAATTTCCCCGCTTCCTCCATCGGCGTGAATGGAGGGGTCACTGCTCTATTCATCAACGACAAATTCAAAGTCGCGCCGTGGCTAACCTTTTTTGCCGGGCTTCGCCAAACGGAATTCGATTCCTCCATTTCCGAAAGCGCCACCGATCCCCGCCTCGGCGTCGCCGTGAAAATTCCTCGCCTGAATTGGGTTTTTCGCGGATTTTACGGGTACTTCTATCAGGCCCCGCCTCTCGTCACCGCCACCGGCGCGCTGCTCGATTTGGCCAACAGCCAGAATTTTACTTTCGCTCCTCTGAAGGGCGAGCGCGATATCGAATGGCAGTTCGGGGTCACCATTCCGTTTCAGGGCTGGAACCTCAGCGCCGATAATTACGAAACCCGCGCCGAGAACTGGCTCGACCACAATAACATTGGAGACTCCAATCTCTTCTGGCCCATCACCTGGCAATACGCGCGGATTCAAGGCTGGGAACTCACTCTTCGCTCGCCCAACCTCTGGCACCGCAGCCAGTTTCACCTTGCTTATGCGAATCAAATCGCGCAGGCCACCTCGCCAATTACCGGCGGCTTGGTCTGCCCCGTTCCGGTGACCTCGGCCTGCGGACTCGATATTCCACCCGGACTTTCCCCCGTCGATCACGACCAGAGAAACACATTGAACTTAGGCTTCAACGCAAATCTGCCCTGGCAGGCCTATGCCTCAACCAATGTGTATTACGGCTCCGGCTTTACCAACGGCTTGCCCGGCGTGCAGTATCCCGGCAACTATCTGCCGAGCCATACCACCTTTGACCTCGCTCTCGGGAAAACTTTCGCTGAGAACTACACTATTTCGGTGACCGCGCTGAATGCGGCCAACCGCCGCGTGCAGCTCGACAACAGTCTCACGTTTGGCGGATTTCACTGGAACGATCCCCGGCAAATCTATGCGGAGTTTCGCTACCGCTTTCACTATTAATGACCATGCCCAAGTCGTTAGATGAGGCGATGGTCCACAACCTTGAAGCACGAGTCTACAAGCCGGAACCAGAATCGGATACGTCGGCTACCATGATTCAAATGCGATGCGCAGTAGCAATCTCGCCCGCAGTCCGCGGGACACAGGCGACGATCCTGAGTGCAATTGCCTTAGCCTGTCTGGGCCTCACAGTTGCTTGCGGGCCGTCCCGGAGCGCTAAGCAAACGGATGCCCAAGTCGCGACTACGGTGGACGACCCCGTTGTAAAGCGTTATCCGTTGACTGGCCGCGTGGTTTCCGTTGACAAAGCAAATCGGTCGATCAATGTCGATGGCAAAGAAATCCCCGGCTTCATGGCCGCGATGACAATGCCTTACCGGGTTAACGACACCAGCATTCTCGACAGGGTTGCGCCCGGGGATCAGATCAAAGCGGAAATCGTCGTTGGACACGAGGGTGCACGCCTGGAAAATATTATTACCGTTCGAGATCAGCCTTCGCCGAACTCAGCGAACTGAACCCGGCCCGACTGATGGCATGGGAAACTGCCTTGACGCAGGGGGTGACGCCTAACTACTATCTCGCAATGCCACAAGATCCCCTTGTCATTGAGGATTTCCCAGGACGCAAGGATGGGCAACGCATCCTCCGCCTCAGCGGACCGCTGGTCATCGCGACGCTATTCGGCTTTCAGGCCAAGGTGCGCGCGAGCACTTCCCCTGCCCTCATCATCGACTTCACGAACGTCCCCTATGTGGATTCCGCGGGCATTGGCGCGCTGGTAGGTGCTTATGTCACGCACCAGAATGACCGGCGCAGTCTTGCGCTCGTCGGCGTTAGCGATAGGGTGCATAGTGCGCTCCAAGTCACGCGGGTGGACCACTTCTTCCGTTTCTTCAATACCCTGGCGGAAGCCGAAGACGCCGCCTAGCGGCAGCATTTTTGGACGCGCCCCGCCGCACTCCCCGGCGTCCTCTGCGATTCAATGCCGTTAGCCCAGCGGGGCGATATTTTCCGCCTCCCGCCACGTTGACTGTCTCGGACGCGCGACCTAAGATGAAACTCCGGCATGGGTATGAAGGATCCACGATGATCGGGCAAACCATCTCGCATTACCGCATCACCGGCCGCTTAGGCAGCGGTGGGATGGGAATCGTGTACGAAGCCCAGGACCTTACTCTCGGCCGTCGGGTAGCCCTCAAGTTCCTTCCTCCCGAACTGGCCCGCGATGCCTCAGCCCTGGAGCGCTTTCTGCTGGAAGCCCGCGCGGCTTCGGCCCTGAATCACCCCAACATCTGCACCATTTATGCGGTGGAAAAAGACGGCGACCAGTCTTTCATCGCGATGGAATTAATCGAGGGCCAGGGTCTCGACACCAAGCTTCACAGCGGACCCCTGCCGCTCGAACCCTTGCTCGACCTCGGCATTCAACTGGCGGACGCGCTCGACGCAGCGCACGCGAAAGGGATTGTCCATCGCGACATCAAGCCTGCGAACATCTTCCTGACCCAGCGAGGTCAGGTAAAAGTTTTGGACTTCGGCCTGGCCAAGCTCACGCGCCCAACCGGAGTTGCCCCGGAGACGACTGGCGCCACCGAGGACGGCATCCGCACGGCCAGCCTTACCAGCCCGGGCAGCGCAGTCGGCACCATCGCCTATATGTCGCCCGAGCAGGCCCGTGGCGAACCACTCGATCCGCGCACCGACCTGTTCTCGCTCGGGGTGGTTATTTATCAGAGCGCGACTGGAAGTCTGCCGTTTTCCGGCAGCACCTCGGCAGTCATCTTCAACGCCATCCTGGAGCGCGATCCCGTCCCCGCAACGCAACTGAATCCCCATCTGCCGCCCAAACTTCAGGAGATCATCGACAAATTGCTGGAGAAAGATCGCGACCTCCGTTACCAGTCCGCCGCCGATTTACGGGGCGATCTCAAACGTCTCAAGCGAGACACGGAGTCCGGCCGAAAACCGGCTCACACGCAGTCTTCCGCGTCCATCGCCGCACCGCCCAATGAAGCGCCGGCGCTTTCGCCTCGTTCCAGTGGCTCTGCCGTAGCTGCGGTCGCGCGCCGCAATAAACTCGGTGCTGGCTTCGTCACCCTCATCGGCCTCGTGGTCCTGGCCGCCGCAGCCTACGGCATTTATGCACTGCTCAATCGCAGGCGTCCCGTTCCCTTCGAGAACATTTCCATCACCAAGGTGACGGATACCGGCAAAGCCGCGCTGGTGGCCATCTCTCCCGACGGGAAATACATTCTGAATGTTGTCCGGGACGCCGGCAACGAGAGTCTGTGGCTGCGCAACCTTCCCACCAACAGCGACACTCAGGTGATCCCGCCGGCTGAAGTGAGCTACGCTCACTTGAGCTTTTCTCCGGACGGCAACTACATCTACTTCGCGCGCAGCGAGCCTGGCAGCACCGAGCTGAAATATCTTTATCGCGCCCCAGTCTTAGGTGGCACACCGCATAAACTTGTCACCGACATCGATTCCAATATCACCTTTTCGCCCGATGGAAGCCAGATCGCGTATTTTCGTAACAACAATCCCGAACCTGGCAAACAGCGCCTCCTGGTCCTGCCCGCCGGTGGCGGCGACGAGAAAATTCTCTACCGTGGTCCCATCAGCGGCGGGCTGCAAGATCCGGCATGGTCGCCAGACGGCAGGTCGATTGTCTGCATGGTCATGCAACCCGGAGACGCTTTCAGCGGCCTGCTGACACTCGATGTCGCCAGCGGAAAGCAGAAGCTGTTTTTCACCTCGGGTGCCACTATCGTGCAGCGCCCGGTCTGGATGCCGGATCAGAGTGGCCTGCTTGCGCAATCCATCTTCACCCGCATTCAGATTGTTTTCGTTTCTTACCCCGATGGAAAGATCCACGATGTCACCCGGGATACCAACAACTATTCCGAACCGAGCCTCGCTGCCGATGGGCACACCTTGGTTAGCGTTTTGAGCCAATCCCACTACAACCTCTTCGTGATGCCGGCTGCATCCTTGAGCAGTGGTCAGCCCCGGCAGGTCACTTCGGGCGCGCCCATCTTTACTTTCAGCTGGACGCCCGACCGTCAGCTGGTCATGGACTCGGGTTCAGGACTTGGTCTACTCAATCCAGAAACCGGCAGTAAGACTCAGCTTGTCGAGCAGGCAGGGACTTTCGCGGGCACGCCGTCGGCGTGTGCCACCGGACGCTACGTGGTTTTCAGCAGCGCGATGAGCAAGGGAGTATTAAACATCTGGCGCACGGATGCGTCCGGTGGAAACCTCAAACAACTTTCGGACGGCAAGGTGGATCAATCTCCAGTTTGTTCGCCCGATGGCCGCTGGGTGTTTTATCAGGACGCGGTCAATGGCCAGCGGCTGATGAAGGTGTCGATCGACGGCGGAACCCCCGAACTAATCTCAGACGAACTCGAGGCCGCCTTTGATATCGCGCCCGACTCGAAGACTATCGCTCTTGCAACCTTTGGTCATCTCGCCGAGCACGTGGAAAAGCTGACGTTGCTCTCGATGGATTCCAATCAAACCCTGAAGGTTCTGGATTTCGAGCACCCGCGAAGTGGTGTCATCCGCTTCTCGCGCGATGCCAAAGCGATTGTCTACCCAATCCGCCATGGCGGAGTCGACGACCTTTGGGTGCAGCCGCTCGATGGGTCTCCGGGAAAACAAATCACCGATTTCAAATCAGAACAGATCCGTGACTTTCACTGGTCCTTCGATGGCAGCCAGCTAGGCGTAATCCGCGGCCATACCGATTCCGACGTCGTCCTCATCCGCGACTCGCAACCCTAGCCCGCCCGCCGCCCTTGCCCAACGCTCATCCCTGCCGCAGACTTGACCTGCTTCTTTCAGCGACAAACCTTCGGGGGCACTGCGGTCAGGCCAGCGGGATCCGAACCATTGCCGATCACACTAAACGGAGAGCCGGGAACCTCGACCACAGTGTTGTCATCCGGCGCCAGAACACCGATCGCCTCTGGCTCCTTCTGTTCGGACACGAAAATGTCCCGGCCACTCTTCCCCATCGTCAGCCCCAAGGCATACAGCCCGGGCTTGTTAAGTTTCACCGTGCTGTCGTAACTGAGACTCCCGCCCGAACCCACGGAGAGAGTCGTAATCTGATTCGACATCGTGTTGCTCACGTACAGATGCGTCCCGTCCTCGCTGAGCAGCACGTTCTGGGAACTCTCGCCATTCTTGTTGGTAAAGTTCTGGAACTCCTCGAGCGTTCCGCTCGAGCTGATGGTGAACCCTTCCACTTGCGTGTTCGCCGCCGCATCGCCAAAGTACGCCTTGCTACTGTCACAACTGATCTCGACCCCCGCGGCAGACCCTTGCGGCGTGAACGGGCCAAGCTCGGTTAGATGCCCCGTGGCAAAATTGATGCCGAAAGAATCCACTTGCCCGATGTAAGCGACAATCAGGGACTTATTGTCAGGAGTCACTTTCATGCCTGCCGGTGAACCGGGAACTGCGACCTTGGTGAGAAGTTTGAGCGAGCATTTGCTGTTGATTCGCAGCACGGATATGCTGTTGTTGTCGGTGTTGCCCGCGAACAGAAGAGAGCCTCCTGCCGCCAGCCCCACGCCAAAACGCTGATCACTGCTCTCTCCATCCGAGAAAGGAGAGCCCTTAACCGCTGTCAGCATTCCGTCGAACAGGTCCACCTCAAACGCGGCAATGGTGCTGTTTCCGCCATTCGAGACGAACAGGCAGGTCCCCAGCGCGGTTCTCGCAGACGTGATCGGGGACAGCGCGAAGTAACCGCTCTCTGCACTTTTCCCTCCCGTCGGGTAAGTCTTGATCACCTTCACTACACCCTTGGAACTTACCGTCAGAGCGGTTGTACTGTTAGCGCCACTGGAGACGTTATCGTTGGTGTAAAGATACTGCTGAGCCTGAACCTCAGCCGCGTACACTACGAACACCACTCCGGCCAGGAAAAGCATCCGCAACGTTGGTATCAATCTCCTCATGTCGCCCTCCCTCGATCTTCTCCGCAAATTCGCTCACGCTCGCATCAATATTAATTAAAGACACCGGCGTCAGCGCCCTGCTTCGTTGCCAACAAACTCACACCCGACCCAAGGCGCAACAGTCTCCCAGTTCGAGCACAACCATGAGAGCAAAGAAGGCGGGGCGCTGAAAAAGGGGGAGAGCAACGCGCCACACGCCAACCGGACGGTCGCTTCCCAAAACGTATTACAGACAGGCAGCCATGTCAATGGTGTCCAACTACAGGAGAAGAAAGTCCCGGAACCCGCTGGCACAAAAACAAAGGGCGGCTCTGGCGGCCGCCCTGGTTTCGAAGATTGTAAGTGGTTTACGCCGGCTTCACATTTTCGGCTTGCCACCCCTTGGGGCCCTTTACCACATCGAACTGCACCTGCTGGCCTTCCTGCAGACTGCGGAAGCCGCCCGCCTGAATCGCCGAGAAGTGTACGAACACATCCTCGCCGCTCTGGCGACTGATAAACCCATAGCCCTTGGCATCGTTAAACCACTTTACTGTTCCTGTTTCCATGGTGTTGCTCGATTCCTTTTTTGTCAGATATGCGCTGTATCCATCGCAGAACTTCTGCAGGCAGGTCACGCTGCTGTCGCGGGAGTTGCTGAAAAACTGCAAAGAACTGCAAAGTTCAAACGCAGCAGGAATTGTACCTCAAAAGTCACTGGAATTGCCAAGATATTTCATTGCATGAAATATAAGTACCTGTGTATTAACAACTTACAGCGTTTCAAATGCCAAACATTCACCCGGGATAGCCGACCACGGCTCGGCAGGATCCGCTGGTCAATCGCGATCCATATTCAATTCACGGCTCAGCCGAAGTCCGTCATGCAAATACAGCAAACGGATCTTCGCGACTGGAATCCTTTTCCCCTTCGCCGCATCATGAACCCATGCTCCTCCGTTATTTCATGATTCCGCTTCTGTTGGCATCCTTCGCCTTCGCCGACATTGTCGAAGACGTTCGCAACGCGCTCGCGCAGAGGAATTCCACGGCCGCCGATGCCGAACTGCAAACCTACCGCAACCAGCACGGCGTCGACCCCGCGTACCTCGAGGCTCTCTCCTGGACCGCGCGCGAAGCCCTGGCCGCCAACCAACTCGAACAGGCCGACACTGCCGCCAAGCAAACCGAGACCCTAGCCCATCAGTTACTGCAGAAGCGCTCCCTCGACGCCGAACCGCACCTGCCCACCGCGCTCGGCGCCGCGCTCGAAGTCCAGGCCCAGGTCCTCGCTGCCCACGGTCAGAACCGCGAAGCCGCAGCCCTGCTCCGCCACGCCATCGCGGCCTACGGCAATACATCGATCAGCCCTCGCCTGCACAAAAACCTGAATCTGCTCAGCCTCACCGCACAACCCGCGCTGCCGCTCCATACCGAACAGTATCTCGGTGCACGCCCCGTCCCCCTGAGCCAGCTCAAAGGTTCCCCAGTCCTTTTATTTTTCTGGGCTCACTGGTGCGGAGACTGCAAGTACGAAGGCCCGATCATCGGCCGCCTGAGTTCCGAGTTCGCTTCCAAAGGCCTCGCCGTCCTGGCCCCGACCCAGCTCTACGGATACGCAGCCAAAGGTGAGGATGCGAAGCCCAAAGATGAAATCGCCTACATCGGACAAGTCTGGCAGCACTACTATCCCGGACTGCAAAGCGTCCCCGTCCCCATCGGCAAAACCAATTTCACCAACTACGGCGCCAGCACCACCCCGACGCTAGTCCTGCTCGACCGCAAGGGCCGCGTCGCGTTGTACCACCCCGGCCTGATGCAATACGAAGACCTCCGCGCCGCCATCGAAAAAACCTTAGCCAACTAGCAGGCCGCGGAAAAAAGTATGATTCAGGCAGATTTTGGGGAGGGCCCGACTTCAGTCGGGCCGCTGAGCCGTTGAAAATGTTCAGGCGCTTCAGCGACTGAGGTAAGCTTTTCTCGTCCTCGACGAATTTTTCCGCATCCCTGTGGCCCACCCTTTCCAACTACACATACAGAATGAGAGTGCCCCATTCTTTACGCGTCTTCTGCGGAAGGGTGAAACGCGAGAAAGTGAAAGTACCAAAACGAATAGAGGAGACTTGCACCAGGCTGGAAGTTGGTACAGAGATGTGAGGAGGTTGAGCCTAAGCCTGCGACTCGCGCAGCTCAAGACGCGACTGGCGAAGGTTCGTTGCCTCGACGGGATCCATCCCTACCTTCAAGTCGGTCTTCTCCAGAAAGTACCGCCACCCGATGTGCCGGTCTTCGGAAGTCTGGCTCTGTTCAAACTGTTTCAGGATGGCTTCGGCGGTTTCGCGCCCCTTGATCACGGCCATCACTCCGCCGGATTCATAGGTGCGCAAGTTGTAACGGATCACTGCGAACGAGCCCTTGGATTCAGCTTGCATTCGGAAGACTCCACTCTGGAGTACGAATTGTATCGTGCAAAACGTGCCCGCCCCTTGTTGCGGTTGGCGGGCACGAATCTCAATTGAACGTTGCCGTCTTACAGCGGGCGAACGTTCTCAGCTTGCCAGCCCTTCGGTCCTTTGGTGACCTCGAACTCCACGCTCTGGCCCTCTTGCAGGCTGCGGAAACCGCCAGCCTGGATGGCCGAGAAATGCACAAATACATCTTCGCCAGTCTGCCGGCTGATAAAGCCGTAGCCCTTGGCGTCGTTAAACCACTTTACTGTTCCTTGTTCTGCCATTTGTTACTTGTATCCTTTTCAGATTATTTTACGTTGGTGCGAGTCGGAGGTACTGAGGGCAGGACTGGCTGGTATGCAAGAAGCTGCTCAATCACCGATTTCGTTCAAACGCACCTACAGTATAGCAGATCAGTCAACGTAGCCGGTAGGAGAATTGATGTCCAAAGTAACCCGGCCGCTCTGCCGACTTCCACATCGCAGCACCGAAAAGGGCGGGGCATCCCAAACTCACCTCGTGCCCCACTTTCATATTTTCCCTTGCTGCCACGGGCAAGCAGGTATAATCAGGACGGACCTCAGCCGCAAAGAAACGTTGCTGAAGCAATGTTGTGCCTTCGCGATTGAGAGAACCAGCTTGCTCAATTGAGCTGCGAGGAATCACGCTTTCCCTTGAACCGCGTGCCCTGCATCCCGGCGCAACTCACTCAACCAAACTCGCCGACCAAACCTGATGTCTTGCGTTGGCTCACAGGAAAAGGAAATCCATGAAGAAGCTTTTTGTAGGCAATCTCCCCCACAGCACCACGGAAGCAGAGTTGCGAACCTTGTTTGAACCCCACGGCAAAGTCGATCAAGTCAGCCTCGTCACCGATCGTGACACCGGCCGCTCGCGCGGATTTGCCTTTGTCGAGATGTCCGACTCCGCGGAAGCCGAAAAAGCCATCGCGGCTTTGAATGGGAAAGAACTTGGCGGACGCGCACTGAACATCAACGAGGCGCGCCCCAAGACCGAGCGCGGCCCGGGCGGACCTCGCGGTGGTGGCGGGCGTCCGGGCGGAGGTGGTGGACGTCCCGGCGGGGGCGGACGTTCGAGCGGCGGCGGGGGCGGACGCGACGACTATCAGGGCCATGCCCGCCAGCCTCGCGAGCCACGCTGGTAAAAGCCCAGGACTCGTGATGGAATGGCGAAGAACTTGAGAAGTGTTCCACGTGGAACACTTTGCAGGTACTTTATCGTACGTACATTAAGGGATGGACAAAGAGGGGTAAGCCGTGTCGTTTCCTGGAGTTAGGGCGAGAAAAGCCTCCATGCAGCCGGTTCTCTTCGGGACGATTGTCGTGTTTCTTTCCTGGTCGATTTTCTTGATCCCGGCGAAATCCCAGGAGAAACCGCGGCCCAAAGTGGTCGAGCTCGACAGCGGAGGAAAAGACTATTTGCAGGTGCTCGGAGGGCCGCCGGAAAGCGTCACGATGCAGTCTGGGCTGGTCGTTCTGGCGCCCAACAAATCGGTCGGAAAGCACAGCACCGGACAGCATGAAGAATTGCTGGTGGTACTCGATGGACAGGGTGAAATGAGTTTCAAGGACGGTTCCCGGCTTGACGTGAAAGCCAACCATGCCCTCTACTGTCCGCCGGAGACCGAGCACAATGTGACCAACACTGGCCGTACTGTGCTGCGATACGTTTACGTCGTGGCGAGGACCAAATAACCGTCACGGGTGCAGCACGCTTCCTGGCGTCTCGCGCAAAACGCGAAAATGGGCACCCAGCCTACGGCATGATCTCGAAGGCGGTGCCGAAGCCGTATTTGCCGCCCCGGCTGGTGACGCCGAACAGGTGGCCCTTGCCGTCGAGGATCACGCCGTAGTAGGGCTGGACTCCGCCGGTCTCAGGGTTGAGATCGAGCACCACGCTGTATTTCCATTTGCCGTTTTTCTGCGGCGACAGTTTGAACACTACGCCACAGGCAAGGCCGCAATTGCCGGTGCCGCCAGCCGCTGCGCCGTATAGGTTGCCTGCCTTGTCCATTGCCAGCGTGCCTTCGACCATGCAGCCATCGGCGCAATTGGGGAAGTCGTAGAGGATGGTCTCCTTCCAGTGACCGCCGGTGTAGGCCAACTTGTAAACCGTCCCCTGTTTATAGGCCCCGCCGACCCACGTCGCGCCGTAGAAATCGCCAGCCTCATCCATGACCAGGCCGCTGTACGGGCTTTGGCCGTCCGTTGGAGAGTGCTCCAGGAAACGGTGCAGGACGTGATAGGTCCAGGTGCCGTCGCCGTTGGGCGTCATCTCGTAAACGGTGCCGCAACCCTCTGTCCACATCCAACAGCCTTTGTAGATGCCGCCTGCGACGGTGGTGCCGAACATATTGCCCTTGCCGTCCCATATCGGGGGAGCGGCTGGGCCGACGCCGTCGGGGCAACTGTAGCTGTTGCAGAAGCTGTAAAGCTGGCTGTAGTTCCAGCCGTCACCGCCGGGCGAGAGCTCGCCGATCGCGCCGCCGTGGTCTTGGCCGGGGCCCATCTCGCCGTACAGGTTGCCGAGGTCGTCCATGAGCAGGCCCGGTCCGGCGTCGCCACCGCTGTACAAAACGCTGAAGCTGTAGCCGCCCGACGATGGGCTTAGTTCAAACACGCCGCCCGTGAAGTCCGCCACGCTGCCAGTGCCGTAGATGTCGCCTCCTGCGTTGACGACCAGTCCGCCCGAAGGGCTGCCGAAGGGAAAATTGTAGAGCACTCTCTCTTTCCACGTTCCGTCGGCCCTTGGGCTAAGCTGGTACGCCGTGCCGCAGCCCCCGTCGCAGCCGTTGCCGCCGCCGATGGTCACGCCGTAGAGCTTGTTACCGTGGAGGACCAGGGGACCGTAGGGAATCGCGCCGTCGCCCTTGGAGCCGAAATCATGCAGGATCTTGTACTTCGCCGCGCTCCATCCCGTCGGTGACAAGGCGGAGACCAGGAAGAGCACAGCGGCTAGCCGTATGGGCAGCAGAGTTCGATGATTCGCTCTCATTGAATACCTCCCTTCGCAGCTCGAGGAGCCTTGAGAATGAGGAGCAGCGAGGAATCGTCCTCCCCGCCGCTCCCCGGTTTAGCTAGTACGCGTCGGGGTCCTCCGGCACGTACGGTTCTGTATTGTTGCAGGTCCCCCATTCTTGGAAACAAGTGTAGGGCCACGGATTGTTCTTTATCGAAACCGGTACAAATTGCCGTGGCGTCGTTAGCTGGAAGAAATCCGACAGCGGAACGGTCGGGCTGTTCGGGGGCGGCAACCCTCCCCAGTCCGGCGCGTTGTAGTCGGCGTAGTAGGGCGGTGCGATGGTCTGTGGGTACCCGAAATTCCACTCGGTGAACGCCAGGACGCTGCCGAAGTCGTGGACGTAGACGTTGTACTGGCCGGGGTTTGGGCAGCTGTGGAGCGGCGGCTGACCGCACGCCCCCGAAACCCAGGGTGCCCCGCTCTGCTGCGGGTTTCCAGTCCAAGCCGATGCCACCAGCAGCGGCACGCGGAAGCCGGAGACATAGCCACAGCCCCAGTTGTTCGGCGCGTTGCAGTAGGGAGTCCCGCCGTTGTACCCGCCTTCTCCGCTGCCATAGCCGTAGAAGGCCCAGGGCGGGATATGGTCGTACCAGCCGCCCCAGTCGTCCCAAGTGACGATCACAGCGGTCGGTTCCGAGCCGCTCCAGTACCTCCCTTGGCACGCTGTGCCCACAGCGTCAATGATGTCGCCGACCCAGAAGGGCCCCAGCGCCCAAGTGCTGGGGTTCACAGCATTCGGATGGTCCGACCACCGCCCATCCGGGATCACCCAGCTAATCTGCGGCAGGTGGCAGTTGGTGAGGTCGTCGAAGATCGGCGCGTAGCTGTATGTCTGGCCCGGGTTCCAAGGAATCGGATCGCCCGGAGAATGGACGTGGTCTCCATATTCGGTGCCGAGCCCGCTGCCGCAACTATATGGCGGCTGATTGGGCCGGCTGCGTTGCCCATAGCAGGTTTGGGGAATGTCCCGCGGGGCGTCCCACTGCGGATATTTCCGCGGTTCGTAGTAGCCCCAGCTTAATGGGGTGCTCCCAAGAAGGCGGTCACAGTACTTGGGTCCATTTGGAGGTTTGCCGCAGTCACTGGCGTCGGTCACCAGGGTGTCATGGGCATAGCATTGCACTCCTAGCTGATCGGCGTGTTCGGTGCCGTCGGCGTACGCCCATTTTGGCCCCGTGCCACTGTCGGGGCATCCGAGGGTGCTGTACTCGGCGACGAAATCGAAGTCCCAGCCGTAATTGTTCCCGGGCGCGACCGGCGCCGAGGTCCCGGTGAACGGGAACTGGTGCCCCTCATTGCTGGGGCCCTCGTGGGTGGCAAACATATAGTTCGCGAAACCATAGGTCTGCGCAATGTTGAGGTACGGAGTTATGTCCCCGTTGTCGTAGTGGTTCGGATCGCCCCCTAGCTGCACGTAGGCGTACGACGGGCAGGGATGGGTCCACAGCAGGTTCCCATATTCATGGCAGAAGCCGTCCCTGTTCCCGCCGTCGTAATCGCTAACCCAGCCGATTGTGGGTCCGCCTGATTGGGTGGGACCGCCGTAGTTGTGGTCGGGGTCGACGATCCCGACTACGTTAGGGGGTGTTCCGGTGCTGTCCGAGTCCCAACTGTTCAGCGGCAGGGCCATGTTGCAGGTGGTCCCGCCCAGTTTGTTGTTGGGGCCACCGTTATCGATGTCAGAGCCCGGAATGAGCGGGCTGTTCTCTTGGCCACACTTGGCCCCGATGGACGGCGAGGCCCCGAAAAGGTTGTCCGGCGTGCGGTTCTCCTGCACGACGATAACGATATGTTTGAACGTGCCTGGTTGGATTTGGGCGACAGCGAACGTCGCCAGGAATGTGATGAATACCGCTAGCGCGGTCTTTCTGAAGAGCTTCATATCAAGCCTCCTAATTCAGGTCCCCGAAGGGGGAGTTGGTAGGGTGGACGACTGTTGAATTAAGGGCGAGCCAAATAGGGGCTCCAGTCTACGAGCCTAGATAGCACATTTTGGAGAACGTTGTAAGTGATCTGGCTCACCGGAAGCGGGTCGATTTCAAGCCTCGATGGTGTCCCCACACCAGCGTCCCCGCACATACATTGGCGACGACAGGAGAACTCTGGCGCTCCCGGCATGAACGGATAGAATGTCCCGGTAAACGGAGAGCGCATGTCTCTTACCTCTACGGATTGGATTGTGATCGTTGGGTATTTGCTGGTCAACCTGCTGATTGGCCTTTATTACCGGCGGCGCGCCAGCGGGAACACGGAGGAGTTTTTTATATCGGGGCGCGATGTTTCGTGGTGGCTGGCGGGGACTTCGATGGTGGCCACTACGTTTGCCGCGGATACTCCTTTGCTGGTCTGCGGGCTGGTTGCGCGCCAGGGCATCGCGGGAAACTGGATCTGGTGGGGATCGTGCGTCGGCGGCATGATGACGGTGTTCTTCTTCGCGCGCTATTGGCGGCGGGCTGAGGTGTTGACGGACGTCCAGTTGGTGGAGCTTCGCTATGGGGGAAAGCCGGCGGCGTTTCTGCGCGGATTCAAAGCCATCTATCTCGGACTTTTCATGAACTGCTTCATTCTGGGATGGGTGACGCAGGCCATGGTGAGCATCATCACGGTGCTGCTGGGTCCGGCGATTGCGCAAGGGCGCGTGGTGCAACTGGCGGTCGGCGGTCACGTGTTTCGGCAGACGCTGGGCGATCCTCGCTACACATCGCTGCTGATTTGCATCTTCGTTCTGATTCCGTTTACTGGACTCTACACGTTTATCGGCGGCCTTTGGGGCGTGCTGGTGACCGATCTTTTTCAGTTTGCCTTGAAGATGAGCATGATTATCGTGCTGGCGTGGGTCGCCGTGGCGAAGATTGGAGGGATGCAGGCTCTGCAAACGCATCTGCAGGTGATCGAGAATAATGTTCGGCAGACGGGAGTCGAAACCGCGGATCCGGTGGCATTTTTGCCGGACTTTCATCTGGGGCTGACCACGAACGCGCTTTGGACTTTGCCGCTGCTTACGTTCATCGTCTATCTGGGGATGCAGTGGTGGCTGGCGTGGTATCCGGGGGCAGAGCCGGGCGGCGGCGGATACGTGGCGCAACGAATGTTCAGCGCTAAAGACGAGAAGAATTCACTGGGTGCGACCCTGTGGTTCAACATCGCGCATTACGCTCTGCGGCCCTGGCCGTGGGTGGTTACCGGGCTGGTGGCGATCGTGGTTTATTCGCCGAACGGAGGGCTTCATCCCAGCGCGGCTTTTGTGCAGAATCCGGAGCAGGGTTACGTCATGGTATTGCGAGACTATCTTCCTCCGGCACTGCGCGGGCTGATGGTTGCGGCGTTTCTGGCTGCTTTCATGTCTACGATTGGAACGCAGTTGAACTGGGGCAGTTCGTATCTGGTGAATGATCTTTATAAACGCTTTTTCGTGCGAGGCGCGAGCGAGCGGCATTATGTTTTGATCAGCAAGATTTTTACCGTGTTGCTGGTGCTGGGCAGCGGTTACACGGCGATGCAGCTGACCTCGATCAATCAAGGGTGGCAATTGGTGTTGAATATCGGCTTTGGAACAGGCGCGGTTTACATTCTGCGCTGGTACTGGTGGCGGATCAACGCATGGAGTGAGATCTCGGCGATGGCGGTCGCGGCCGCCATGACGATTGCGCTTAGCCGCATTTCGTTTTCGGGGAACAATGCCCTGGTTTATGCGAAGACCGCGCTCATCACCGGGCTGGTCACTACGATTGCCTGGGTGATCGCAACCTTTGTAACCCAGCCAGAGTCGCAGCAAACGCTGGTGGGATTTTACAAGCGGGTGCATCCAACGGTGTACGGATGGAAACCTATCGCCCCCCTAGTGCCCGAGCTGCCGGAGGTGCGGGACTTGGCCGGCAACGCATTCAACTGGGTGATGGGCTGCGTGCTGGTTTATGGATGCTTGTTCGGCATTGGCAAGCTGGTTTTTCAGCAGTGGACGTGGGGAATCGTGCTGTTGTTGCTTGCGGCGGTGGCTGGGTATCTGATTTTTTGGGATCTGTCGCGGCGGGGGTGGGGCACGCTTTCGGGGGCATCGGCTCCGGCCGCACGGGCGCGGACGCCCGCGCCCACAGTAACGCAGACTTAGTCAGGCTTCTTTGGAGTTAAACCGCAGGCTTTCTTCACCCGACCCAGATCGATTCCGGCGGGAGAAAAACTCGCGATCTCTGGACCCCGAGGAGTTTGTACCTCGACCTTGAATACCTGCGCACCCAGCAGCTCGCGAGTGGTACCTTTGTCCATGGAAAGGAAGTGGCCGTTCACCCAATTCCAACCGTGATTGCTGTGGGAATTATCTACGCGGACAAGAACTTCCATTTGCGGCTGTCCCCAGAAGCCGGGACGGTTGGGCGGCGCGATTCTGGCGTTGGGACGAAAGTCCGCTAAATTCAGTTTGCCATTGGTGCAGAACAGTATGATCTTGGGGTTGGCCTGGCTTCCCGGCAAGGAATTGTCGGCCTCAAGCTCAAATTGGGCCTTCTTGACCAGCGTCATCTGATCCTGGGAATCGAATTCCATCCATTTTCCGCCGGCGCTGATGCCGGCCTCCTGCGCAAACAAGAGGGCCGCCGCAGAAACCAAAACAAAACAGGCGACGAATGCTTTCAGCGGAAACTTCTGGCGATTTACACCACCGGCAGAGTTGAGCCTTTCCGATACTTTTTCCCGACAGTTAGTGTTCAATTTCGTCCTCACTTACGGAGTATCGTGCTCGACCCGCCGATTTCGAACTTGGGCTCTATTCGATTGGATGCACGAGACTGATCTCAGCGTACGCCTATCATATAAAACCTGCCACCCCAGAAAAGTTGCGGCTGGAATTCTGACGAATCGCGCACCGGACTGCAGTGCGCGTGGAGCATACTAAGTCGCGGAAGATTTTAGACAGGGAGGGCAGATCACCTCCGTAACAGGTTGCTGGTGGGCGCTATAGGATTCGAACCTAACATGCCTCAACAATTAGTAGCACTTACGGGACTCGGGGAGCAACCAAAAGAGCGTAACGGAAGCCAACGGAACAATTACTGGACATGAATTGGACACTGCCGCTTGTTTGTTGTTTGGCGGTTGAATGGATCGGAAGCAGACTTGGGGGCCCCCCTCTACCTAGGTAGTGAGGACCATGGCTGACAGCATTTACGTTGCCAAGTGGCGCCGAGAATGCGAACCGCTTCGCCGGCAACGGCTGAGCTCGCAATATCGGAAAGCCTGGTCGGCCAGTTTTCCTGAAGATCTGTGAGCACAGCTAGAGGGTCAATGCGCGTTATCGGGATTTAACGTCAACTGGGACAGTCGGTTCGTCTTAGATTCAATGGCTTAGGGGCAATGCTCTTTGAGAACGTTCAAAAATCAAAGAAGTCAGCCTGCGCACACTACCGGAAGTAAACGCACTCTTGACAGTGACAGCGCCTCAGTCAATACTCTCCGGTTTGGCAGCAAGTGCTAGAATCGAGACTGCCTGGGGCTGAGGAGAAACTTAATGAAATCGCGATTCGGTATTGTCTTTGTGCTCGTTGCACTGCTGATTTGTGGTTCGGCGGTGGCATCCACAATTAACGTTCCGGCCGATCGGCCCACGATTCAAGACGGGATCAACGCGGCAGTGAATGGCGACACGGTGCTGGTAGCGCCGGGGACTTACAACGAGAACATCAATTTCAACGGAAAAGCGATTTTGGTGACGAGCTCAGGTGGGCCGAAGGTAACCATTATTGACGGAGGAAGTCTGGGGGCGGTGGTAACGTTTTCAACCGGCGAGACGAATGGGTCGGTGCTGAGTGGATTCACACTTCAGCATGGGAACAACAGCGGCGTGTATATGAACTTCGCGTCCCCGGTGGTCAAAAACAACATAATCGCGAACAACAAAGCAGACTGGGGCGCTGGGATGTACATCGGCGGCGCTTCGGTCGCGCAGGTCGTACGCAATACGTTCATTGGCAACGTTGCTTCCGCGGGAGGGGGAGCCATTGGGCTGTTCGCCGCGGGAAGCGTTCGCATCGAAAATAACCGAATCACAAAGAACAACGGAGCCAGCCAGGGCGGCGCGATCTGGATGGTGAACGAGGCGGACGAGATCATCGTGCAGAACCTGATGTATGACGACGTAGCCTCGTCGGGGACGGAGTTTTACAGTGGAGTCCCCCAGAGCACCACCGGGTTCCGGCTGATTAACAACACGATTGTCAGCAGGAATCCAAGTGCTGACGCGGCCGTGGTCGCTAACGGATTCAACACGAATGCCAAGATCATCAATAACGTGATCGTCGCACCGGGGACGTCGGGGGCGCTGATTTGCAATCCGTTCTATTTTGATGGCCCGCCGATCGTGAAATTCAACGATGCCTGGAGCCCGAAGGGGATTTGGTACGGGGGGATGTGTGCGGAGGATGGGGGGATTAAGGGCAACATTTCGGCGAACCCGAAGTTCGTGGGCCCGACAAATTTCGAGTTGAAGAACGATTCCCCGGCCGTAAATGCGGGCACGACTTCAGCTCCCGATCTGCCTAAGAGAGACTTTGCCGGCAAGCCGCGAATCGTGAACGGGAAAATCGACATGGGTGCTTACGAGAATCAAAAAGTCTCGGCCGAAAGCCTGAAATAGCAAGCCTCCCTGCACTTCCCATTAGCACTGAAGACTCCGAAGTAAAAAGGGGATTAAGGTTGAGTCCCCAGAAGATCATTGATCATGAACGGCGACCCGCCTCCATCCTCTTGAAGCGCGCCATCGGGACCAACCACGAAGAAAGCATTCGCCGACGTCACGGTCACGTAACCGTAGTTGTCAGCCGTGATTGAATTCGGGATCTGCGAGATGATCGTAAGTGGAGTGATCACGTACGTACGCTTATTGATTTCGACCGGGACGCTGCTGTTGCTGGTTCCAATCACAAGGTACCCTTTGTTCGCGGCCAGGAATACAACAGCTTGGCTCCCACCAACCACGGGGAGCGAGATCGTCTTTTTCAGCGTAAACGTGGTGTGATCGTTTCCCGACGCTATAGTATCTACTCTCAGATAGACATAGAGCGCCACGCCGTTTTGACTTGATCCATAATCTTGGTCCACTACATAGAGAAATCGCGTGACGGTACCCTCTCTAATGTCGATAACCTTTGCGCTCTCAACGACGGAACCGATCTGCCCGAATGGTCCTAGCTGTCCGGCTCCATAGCAACCGCTACTCTTCCCGATTGAACCGCACACGACCCAATCCAGCGTGGTCTTTCCGCTGTAAGTCGTGAACAAGCCGGAGTCAATGGTACCTGCCCAGCAGAACGTGCTGCCAATTAGCAGCAAAAATGAAGTCATCATTAGTCGTCGGACGAACATGGAAGGTTCCCCTCTTTCGCAGAAATTGTGTTCAACTTCGTTGCTTTGTTGCAGCCCGCTCTTCAAACCAAGAGCGTATCAGAAGTTGACTCAGACGACATCCCATTTCCACACTCTGGAGCGGGTGTCCAAAACCAAGCAGGTGAGGTTACGCCGATGTCGAGTGTACAGGAATGGAACATCGAGTGCTGTGCCTTTCGCACGGGAGGTTCTGATGGCTGTTGCAACCAGGCGTTTACGCTCAAAACCCCGGTTGGCGTCGGTGAGCGTTATCGGGATTTATCGCCAGTTGGCCAACTCAAGAAGGATTCAGAAATCTTAACCGTGATGGCTTGGTTTTTCTCCTCTTAGTGTTTGTAGAAACGTAGTGGCAGAACGGGCCCGGCACGCTTGGCATTGTTGCTCGGTGCTAATCTCGCCCGTAGGTTTTAGGAGCGCCCGCGCCGCCTCCAAGTGCTCGCGGCACAGGAAGACAGTTGAGTGGGGGGGAGAGGCGCATGCCGTAGGTTTCGGTCATTGGGTTCGCTGCCGACACGACTCACCTCTCCGCCCGATGAGTGCGATCGCGATTTTTCCTCAACGATCTAGCCAACGATCTCATACCGACTCATGCCCTCCCCGCAAACTCCCGGTTCTCCGTGGACACTTTCACCTTTTCGCCCTCTTTGATGAAAAGGGGAACGCGGATTTCTAGGCCTG